>ENA-UPXM01002043-UPXM01002043.1-activated-sludge-metagenome-genome-assembly--contig:-NODE-2043-length-24514-cov-15.490576_pt1 | contig 24514 bp, 39 predicted proteins | sample MGYA00238178_ERZ772708 | MGnify/ENA primary metagenome ERZ772708 (study PRJEB29002, sample SAMN05720212) | activated sludge metagenome | isolation source: anaerobic digester from wastewater... | reverse complement strand
GACATCGACGAACTTGAGAAACTGGCGGAAGGTCCAGTAGGAAACAGGATTGTTTCCGGAAAAAAAAGAATGTATCGCCTTTGTATGAAGGCACTTACATTCAGTCCAAACCAAGAATATTCAAAAAAAGCAGAGTTGATAATGCGACAACTATAAAAACGCATTTTTTTGTTGTCTTAAAAAATAAAATATGCTATTCTTTAGGCATATGAAAATTAACTCAAAAATAGTATGTTTGTTTTTTGTCTTGATTTCTTTTATATCCGGATTTTATTATCATGAATACCTTTTGCAAGAATACTACGAGAGAACATACTCAGATGAAAATATAGATTTCTCTATTCTTAAAAAAACGCTAGACCAGATATATCTTAATTATATAGATCCAAATCAGATTGATTTAGAAAAAATGACATATGGAGCTGCCGCTGGAATGGTTAATGCTTTGGGCGATCCATATACTGAATTTTTTGATCCTGAAGGTGCAAAATCAATGGAAGAAATAGTTACAGGAAAATTTGAAGGAATTGGACTACAAATTGGAATAAAAGACAAACAATTAACAGCGATATCTCCAATTAAAGGAACTCCGGCTGACAAAGCTGGGATAAGACCAGGAGACAAAATACTACTTATAGATGAAAAACCAACCTCTAATTTATCTGCGAGTGAAGCTGCTGATATTATAAGGGGACCGAAAGGAACTAAGGTAGTTTTAACTGTTCTAAGAGAGGGCGAAAACTTTGATGTAGAGATTATAAGAGATGTAATTAATGTCCCCACCGTAGAATGGGAAATGCTAGAAAATGAAATAGCACTTTTAGGTGTTTATCACTTTTCAGAATCAACTAGTCAAGATTTCAAAAAAGCAGTTTTTGAAATAATTAATAATAATGCAAAAGGAATCATTCTTGATCTAAGAAATAATCCTGGTGGGCTTGTTAATCAAGCAATTGATGTCGCTGGATGGTTGCTAGATAGAAACGATTTAGTTATGATAGAAAAAGGCAGGGATGGAGTAAAAGAAGAATTTAGAACTAACGGGTCAGGAGATTTAATTAGTTATCCAACAGTTATTTTAATTAACGAAGGAACTGCTTCTGCTTCTGAAATACTTGCTGGTGCATTAAAAGACAATAGAAATTTAACACTAATTGGCAAGAAATCTTATGGAAAGGGAACCGTCCAAAAATTAATTAATTTATCTGATAATTTAATGTTAAAAGTAACTATTGCAGAATGGCTAACTCCAAATGGAAATGTTATTAATGATAATGGAATTACTCCTGATATAGAGGTAGAATTAACACTAGAAGATTATGAACAACAGAAAGACCCACAATTAGAAAAAGCAATTGAAGAAATAAGTAAAAAAATAAACATATGAAAGTAATACTACTAAGAGACATTAAAAAATTAGGAAAGAAATTTGAAGTCAAGGAAGTTTCACCTGGATATGCAAGAAACTTACTGATTCCTAATGGCTATGCCATATTAGCAGACAAACAATCATTAAAGAGATTGGAAAGCCAAAAAAACATTGAAATGAAAAAGACCGAAGAAAGACAAAAAGAAAATGAAAAAATGATTAAAGAATTGGAAGGCAAAGAGATAAAGATTGATACAAAAATTGGAGATAAAGGACAACTTTTTGAAACAATAAATGAACAAAAAATAGCAGACAAATTAAAAGAAATGGGCTTTGTTGTTGAAAAATCAAATATAGAAATCAATGAACCAATTAAATGTCAAGGAGAGTATTTAGTTAGATTAAAACTGGATAATAATTTAGAAGGAAAAATTAAAATAATTATTTAAAATATGGCATATTACATCTTTGTTGCAGGGGGCGTAATGTCAAGCGTAGGCAAAGGCGCCGCCACAGCCTCAATTGCAAAAATACTTCAAAATAGGGGCTTTACTGTTTCTGCAGTTAAAATTGATCCATATATTAACGTTGATGCTGGAACTATGAATCCAATTGAGCATGGTGAAACTTTTGTTACTGATGATGGAACGGAATGTGATCAAGATCTAGGAAACTATGAAAGATTTTTAAATATTAATTTGTCTACAGAAAACTCAATTACCACTGGAAGAGTTTATCAATCGGTAATTGAAAAAGAAAGAAACATGGAATTCAATGGAAGGTGCGTTGAGGTTGTTCCTGATATTCCTAACGAGGTAATATCTAGAATAGAAAAAGTAGTTAAAAAAGATAAGTCCGACTTTGTAGTTATCGAAATAGGGGGAACAGTAGGAGAATATCAAAACCTTCTCTTTTTAGAAGCGGCAAGAATGATGAAACTAAAATACCCTAAAAAAGTTTTATTTGCTCTAGTAACATATCTTCCAACCATTAAAACAATAGGGGAGATGAAGACCAAGCCAACACAAACATCTTCAAGGTTATTGAATGAAGCAGGAATTCAAGCCGATTTCATTTTAGGAAGAGCTAGCGTTCCATTAGATCAAACACGAAAAAAGAAAATATCAACATTTTGTAGTATTGATACAAAAGATGTAATTTCTGCTCCAGATGTTGATTCAATATATGAAATACCTATTAATTTTGAAAAAGAAGGTTTGGGAGACAGGATAATTAAAAAATTAAACTTAAGGAATAAAAAAAGGGACGATGGCGAGTGGCAAAAATTAATTGATAGGATAAAAGACCCTAAAAAGAAAGATGTTAAAATTGGAATTGTTGGTAAGTATTTTGAAAGTGATGGTTTCTCATTAACTGATTCATATATCTCAGTTTTTGAAGCAGTTAAACACAGCGCTTGGGCCAATAACAGAAATCCAATAATTGAATGGATATCTTCCTCAAAAATAGAAGAAGATAATAAAGAATTATTAAAGCTTAAAAATTATGATGGCATAATTGTTCCTGGTGGTTTTGGCAATAGAGGAATAGAAGGAAAAATTAAGGCGATAGAATATTGTAGAAAAAACAAAATACCATTTTTAGGACTATGTTTAGGACTTCAATTGGCTGTAATTGAGTTTGCTAGAAATGTTTGTAAAATAAAAGATGCTACATCAACTGAATTTGATCCTAAGGCAAAAAATCCTTTAATTGATTTAATGGAAGAACAAAAAGAAACTATAAAAAAGCATAGGTATGGAGCAACTATGCGTTTAGGCGCTTGGAATTGCAAAATTAATAAAGGGACTATTAGTAGAAAAGCATATAAAACAGAAAATATATCAGAAAGACATAGGCATAGATATGAAGTTAATAACAAATATTTAGATCAACTTATTTCAAAGGGACTTGTCGTCGCTGGAGTTAATCCTGGAAAAGGATTAGTTGAAATTATTGAATTAAAAGACCATCCATTTTTTGTAGCAACACAATTTCATCCAGAACTAAAATCAAGGCCATTAAGCCCCCATCCACTATTTAACGAGTTTATAAAAGCTGCTAGTAAATAAAATTACTCTACATTTACTATTTTGGCGATTCTTTGAGAACCATCAAACAACTTCTTTCTCTTAGTTGAAAAAGAAACTTTACCTTCTTTCACCGCGTAAAGAGTGTTATCTTTGCCCATTCTTACATTTTTACCCGCAATAAACTTAGACCCTCTTTGGCGGATAATAATTGAACCTATTTTGGTTGTTTGACCTTCAAATAATTTAACGCCTAAATACTTTGGGTTTGAATCTCTTCCTAATCTACTTGTACCAGCGGATTTTGTTGTTGCCATTTTTTTGACTTTTTATTAATTTTAATCTAATATGTAGTTATTCAATAATAACAAGCAAATGTTAACAAAAATAATCAATTTTGTCAAAGATAAAGGTAGCGAAATAGTAGCATTAATCTTAATATCTTCTTTCTTCTTTTCTTTGGGATGCATTTATGCCAAAAAGCAAGAAAAAGAACCAATTAAAATAATATATGAATATTCCAAATCACGTTGCATTAATTCCTGATGGAAATAGACGTTGGGCTAAGAAAAGGGGATTACCATCATTTGTAGGGCACAAAAAGGGCGCTGAAACATTAGAAAAAATAATATATGAAGTTATCTCTCTTAATATCCCATACTTCTCCTTTTGGGGCAGTTCATTAGATAACATTACAAAAAGAAGTAAAAGCGAAGTTAATTATCTTTTTAATATTTTTGAAGAATATTTTAATAAGATTGCTGATGAAGAAAAAATACATAAAAACAAGATAAGGATAGAAATAATAGGGAAGTGGAGGGAATATTTTCCTCAATCAACAATCAACGCAATGCAAAAAGCAATAGACATTACAAAAAATTACAATAACTCATTAATTACTTTTTTGATGGCTTACAATGGAACTGATGAAATAATTGATTGCTTTAAAAATATTAAAGGAGAAATAACAGAACAAAAAATAAAAGAAAACCTCTGGACAAAAAACCTCCCCCCAGTTGATTTCGTAATTAGAACAGGATGTAAAGATGACCCTCACAATTCTACTGGATTTATGATGTGGGATACAGCATATTCTCAACTATATTTCACAAACAAGTTTTTTCCTGACTTCAAAGAAAAAGAATTCAGAAAAGCATTAGACGATTACTCAAAAAGAGAAAGAAGAAAAGGGGCTTGACAATCAAGCATTTTCTTTTTATAGTTAAAAACGAGATGTTCAAGATCAAGGATATCCTTGATCAAAAAGAAAGAAACGCGCTAATGAATATTTTTACTACTTCAGTGATGAAGTATAATGAAAACATTGAATGGGATGACATATGTCATTCCTAATTTTTTATAAGCAAAAACTTGACAGGGAGCAGAGTACAATATATAATCATAAATGTCGTACAATGTAGGTTAAGCGACAATTAATATATGAATTATTCAAATAAGCCAATAATTAAGCATATTTCTGATTTTCTCGATTATTGCGAAATTGAAAAAGGATTATCAGATAATACGCAAAAAAACTATAGCCGATACTTAAAGAAATTTACTGACTGGCTTTTGCTTACAGAAAAAAAAGATTTACTCCCTCATCAATTAACTCCAGAAATTGTTTGGGACTATCGATTGTATCTCGCTAGATATAAAGATGGAAAAAATAAACCTTTATCTAAGCTTACACAAAACTACTACTTAATCGCCTTAAGAGCCCTTTTGAGCTTTTTTACTGATAAAGATATCATCTCTTTACCAGCAGATAAAATAAAACTATCTAAGGACGCTCAAAAAGAGAAAACAATAAAATTTCTAACTCTTGAACAAATAGAAAAATTACTACTTGCACCGAACGCAGAAAATATAACCGGTTTAAGAGATCGTGCGATACTTGAATCATTATTTTCTACAGGATTAAGGATAGCTGAACTTGTCGCTCTTAATAAAGAGCAATTCAAAAACTTAGAAAATAAAGAAGATCTTGAGTTAAGCATTATTGGCAAAGGAAACCACCCCAGGACTGTTTATTTCTCAAAAAGAGCATTGGATTGGGTTAAAAAATACCTTAAAACACGCGGTGATGACGAAAAGGCCTTATTCATCAATTATAGGTCTAAAACGGCCTCAGAAGCCCGTTTAACGCCTCGTTCTATAGAAAGAATTGTTAAAAAGTATGCCACAATAGCAAACATTCCTTTCTTTACAACCCCTCATACCTTAAGGCACAGTTATGCAACCGATTTACTTGGCAAAGGAGTTGATTTAAGAACCATTCAAGAGTTTTTGGGACACAGAAATATTGCCACAACTCAAATATATACTCATGTCACAAATAAAAGATTAAGAGATGTCCATCGCCAATTTCATAGTGGCAAAGATATGAAAAATTAAATGTCGCACAATATATTTGACTATTTATCTTAATTGAGTATAATCTAAAATCTAAATGGTGAGGAGGTGAAGATTGACACTTTACTGTTTTGTAAAGAAGCTTGTTGAGAATTGGCGAACAAGACCAATTAGGTAATAACACCCCCCCATTTTTGAACCCCGCATCTAATATGCGGTTTTTATAATTTTTAAAAATTCAATTGCATCAAGAGAAGCTCCACCAATTAAGAGACCATCTGTAATTTCTAAATAATCTTTAGCATTTTGAGAATTAACACTTCCACCGTAAAGAATTTTTCTGTCTTTCAAAAACTCTCTTACTTCCCTCACTTTATCAAATGACGCATTTTCCCCTGTGCCTATCGCCCACAATGGTTCATATGCTAAAATAACATCTTTCTCTATATCCTCAATCTGCTCCTCAATTATTTCAAAAGTATTTTGATCTTTTGATTCGCCAATGCAAACTATTGGTACAAGTCCAGCCCTCTTGGCTTGTTTAATTTTACTTCTAATTTCATCATTACTTTCATTAAATATTGTTCTTCTTTCAGAGTGACCGATAATAACATACTCACAACCGATACTTTTAATCATTTGAGGAGATATTTCTCCAGTGTATGCGCCGAACTCTTCCCAAAAACAATTTTGTGCACCAAATTTAATATCATCACAAATTAAGGAAGATAAAAAAATTGATGGCGGGCAAATTACTATATCTTTATTTTTTATATCTTCTTTTAGAAGACAAAATAATTCTTGTGCTTCTTTTAATGTTGCTGGATTACACTTCCAGTTTGCTACAATTAATTTTTTCATATTAAAGTTATTATTCCTAAACTAATTAAAGTAACGATTACTCCCGCTATTATTACTCCTAATGATATCAAAGGAAAAGCTCTTTTGAAAGGTACTCCAAAAAGAAAAGCACAAAGAGATCCAGTCCATGCACCTGTTACTGGTAGTGGAATTGAAACAAGCACTACTAAAAATAAATCTTTTAATTTATCATATTTGCTTTGATGATTTCTTTTTGTTCTTGCAAAAAGCCAATCAAAAAACTTATCAAAAAACTTACTTCTTTTCCTTAAAAAAAGAGATACTTTCTCAAGAAAAAGTAAAATAAATATTACAGGAAAAATATTACCCAAAACAGAAAAAGTAAAGGCCGAAGTAACGGATAATTTATAATTAAATAAAGCTATTGGAATAGCTCCTCTTAATTCTAATATTGGCGTAGCGGCGATAATAAATGTTTGCAGTTCATAACTCATATATTTATATTAACATATTATTTAAATAAAAAAAATTAGCGGTTGCGACGCAACCACTGTATAATTTGTTCTTGATATTTTTTTGTGTACTCTTTCTCTTTCTCATTGCGCCAGAAAGCTTTCCACTCTGGAATTACTCTTGGCTCAACAATTAAAGAATTCAGACCGAAGTCTCTGTGGTTTATTCTTCTCATATAAAAAACCTCTTTCAGTATAAAAAATTCAATCTGTCAAAATTATCGCTCCTTTATTTGTTACAGCCACCATATCTTCAAAATGTGCGCTTAATGAATTGTCATCTGTGACATATGACATTCCCTTTTTAACAATCTCGTCACTACCTAATGAAAGCATTGGTTCAATACAAAAAACCATTCCTTCTTTTAGTATTTCTCCGTATTTCTTGCTTCCATAGTGAAGTATATCTGGGTCTTCGTGAAGATTAGCTCCAATACCGTGACCACACAAATTTTTAATCACTTTGTATCCTTCTCTATTAGCAAATTTTTCAATTGCCTCTCCTATTTCCCCTGTTTTAACTCCTGGTTTAACCTTTGAAATACCTCTCTTAAGTGCTTTTTTATTGATATTTAATAATCTTTTTACCTCTTCGTTAACATTTGAAACAATATATGTTCTAGCCATATCGGTATGAAAACCATTTTTCAAATTAGGATATTTTCGATAATCTATCTCCCCTTTTAAGAAGGTGCCGATTTGAAAAAATATACCCAAATCAATTGTTACTATGTCACCATTTTTTAATTTTCTTTCCGTTGGCACTCCATGAACGATTTCTTCATTTATGGAAAAACAAAGACAAGATGGAAATCCATCCTGCCCTCTAAAATTAGGAACACCACCAGTTTTTTTAATTAATCTTTCGGCCTCAATTTCTATATCTTTTCCACTTACTCCTATATCAATCTTTTTGCTTAATTCGTCTATCGTTGATTTAAGAATCCTTCCACCTTTATGCATTAAATCAATCTCTTCTTTTGTCTTAATTGTTATCATCTTCAATTGCTTTAATTATATCACTATAGACATCCTCAACGCTTTGCTCTCCATTGATTCTAATTAACATATTATTTTCTTCATAATACTTAATTGTTTGACCAACTTCTTCTTCAAACCAAGCTAAACGCTTTTTAATCCCTTCTACTGTATCTTCTGGTCTTTTTATAAGCTTAGATCCACATTGAGGACAATTTTCAATGTCTGTATCATCTTTTGAAAACATCACAATATGACTACATCCTGGACAAATTTTTCTTCTTGTAATTCTCGCAATGGCCTCCTCTTCTGATATATCAATTAAAATAACTTTAACTCTCTTGTCCCATTCATACCATTCCAATGCTTCTTCTAACAGCCACGCTTCTTTAATTTTTCTCGGAGAGCCATCTATAATAAGACCATTAAAATTTTCTTTATTATTTTTAATTTCTTCAAATGAATCCATCCATAACTTAAATGGAATGGGAGTAACAATAATTCCCCCATTATCAATAACTTCAGCAATTTTTTTACCCGTAAAATCTTTTATCTTTTTTCTTTCCCTCAAAAGATTTCCTGTTCCAATAAACTCAAGGTCCAATCTCTCTCTCAATAAATTAAGCTGTGTTCCCTTTCCAGCTCCTGATTTACCAAGCAAGATTAAAATTAATGGATCTTTATTCATTTTTATTAAATGTTATTACAAATCATATTCTCTCATTTCCAATTGAGAATCAATCTGCCTCATTGTTTCAAGAGCAACTGAAACAATAATTATTAATGCTGTTCCACCAATCATAAAGGCAAATTCTTGAATGCCCGTAATCCCTTGAATTATTAAAGGCATCACCGCAATTAAACCTAGTGAAGTGGCACCAATAACTAAAACTTTATTTAAAATGCTTTGTAAAAATTGAGCTGTATTTTCACCTGGTCTAATTCCTGGAATAAATCCACCCATTTTTTGCAAGTTAGTTGAAACGCTTTTAGGATCAAAAGTAACCGCTGTGTAGAAGAAAGTAAATGCAAAAACAAGGATAAAATAGATTATTCCGTAAGCCCATGGGTTGTTTAGAAAATTAGTAATTGCATCCCACCCTAAAAATGAAGAAAGCATAGATGGAATCATTAAAAGTGACATCGCAAAAATGATTGGAATAACTCCTGCTGGGTTAATATTTAATGGTAAATACGTTGAAGCGCCGCCATACATTTTATTGCCTCTTACTCTTTTAGCATAAGAAACAGGTATATTTCTTCTTCCTTCGTTAATTAAAACAACTCCTGCAATAACTAAAAGAGATAATAGCCCAAATAGAATATAAGAAAATATTTGTGTTTGATCAAATGTGATAAACATTCTTTGAATGTTATTTGGAAAGTCAGCAACGATACCTGCAAAAATTAAAAGCGAAACACCATTTCCAAGTCCTTTTTCTGATATTAATTCACCTAACCACATTAATATAATTGATCCGGCAACAATTGATAAAACCGCCGCAATCATAACTAATGGGTCTAGTGTTCCAATAGCTCCTTGTGCCTTCAGAAAGAAAATCATACTATATCCTTGAACAAGAGCAAAAGGAACAGCCGCTATTCTGCAATATTGATTAAACTTCTGTCTACCGGCCTCTCCCTCTTCCTTATATAACTTTTCCATCTGAGGAAAAATCATTGTTAATAATTGAAATATAATCACTGCTGTAATGTATGGTCCTAATCCAAGCATCACTATAGATACATTGTCTAATGCTCCTCCCGTAAATAAGTTCATTAAACCAAAAAATTGATTGCCAGCAAAAAACTCTCTAATTCTTGCAACATCTATTCCGGGAATTGGAATATTAGCCATTAATCTAAAAACAGCAAAAACAAAAAGAATAAAAAGTATTTTATTTCTTAATTCTTTTGTTTTAAAAATTTCTAATATTTTTTTAAACATTATTTATTTTCTTTAACCGTCCCTCCCGCCTTTTCTATTTTTTCTTTAGCTGATTTTGAAACTAAGAATCCCTCAATAATTAATGGTTTTTTAATCTCTCCTTTTCCTAAAATTTTAATTGTTGGAATCTTTCCATCAATCTTTCTTACAATTCTATCATCAGTTAATATTTTTGGAGTAATAGTATTATTATCTTCAAAATTCTTTTCTAAAACACTAACATCAACAACAGAGTATTTTTTAATTACATTAAAATTATATCCTCTCAATTTAGGGTATTTTTTAATCCATGTTCTGATAATTGGTTGGAATTTTGCTCCAGCTCTTGATTTTTGTCCTTTTTGACCTAATCCGCAATAAGTGCCTTTCTTTCCACCTCTTCCAACTCTCTTTTTATCCTTAAAGGTTGTATTCTTTTTTAATTCGTGTAATTGCATTTTGTTATTTCAATTTAGACAAGGCCTTCATCGTTGCTCTTGCATTATTTAATTTGTTCTTTGTTCTACTAATTGATTTTGATGAAATATTCTCTATTCCAGCAAGAGAGCAAATAACTCTTACTGTTCCTCCGGAAACAAGACCTTTTCCTTTTTTTTGTGGTTTTAAAATAATATGTGATGGACCAAATTTTCCCTCAACCTCAAATGGTATTGTCCCCTCTGAAATTGGAATTTCTTTTAATTCTTTTTTCGCTACTTTTGTTGCTTTTTCAATTGCTTGAGAAACATCAAGACCTTTTGAAACACCAATTCCAACTTTACCTTTTTTGTTTCCAACTACCATTACGGCCCTAAATCTCATTGTTTTACCTCCTCCAGTAACTTTTGTAACTCTAGCTAAATCCAAAAGCTTTGAATCAAATTCATCTTTTACTACTTCTTTCTTTTTATCAAATCTTGTATTTTTCATAATTTTAGAATTTTAATCCTCCTTCTCTTGCTCCCTCAGCTAAGGCCTTAACTCTCCCATGATATTTATACCCTCCTCGATCAAACACAACTTCATTTATTTTATTCTCAATTGCTTTTTGAGCAATCAATTGACCAACTTTTTTTGATGATTCAACTTTTTTTTCTTTTCCTCTTAACGTCCTGTCATCAGCTGAAACAATAGTTTTTCCTCCTTCAACTATTTGGGCATAAATAAATTGATTACTTCTAAAAACACACAATCTTGGTTTATCGTTTCCTATTCTTGAAGTAACTCTTTTATGTCTTTTTATTCTTTTTTTCTTTTTTTCAATCATATTTTTATGCGGCGGTTTTCTTACCTACTTTTATTCTAACAATCTCACCAACATATTTAATGCCCTTTCCCTTATATGGCTCCGGTGGTCTTACTCTTTTAATTTGTGCTGATACTTGACCAACTAATTCTTTGTCAATTCCTGAAACGGTAATAATATTTTTTTCTGCAGTAAATTCAATTCCCTCTGGGGCCTCTATCTCAACTGGATGACTAAAACCAACGTCTAATATTAATTTCTTCCCTTCAACTCTTGCCTTGAAACCAACTCCATTAATTTCTAATTTCTTTTCAAATCCTTTTAAAACACCTTCTATCATATTATTAACAAGAGTTCTTGTTAGTCCCCAATATGCCTTTGATTTTAGGTCATCGCTTTTAGGAGAGAAATGTATCGTATTGTCTTTTTTCTCAATCAATATCTCTGGTAAAGTTTTCATCTTAAGAGATCCTTTGGGTCCCTTTACTTCTACCTTTGTTCCATTAATTTTTATTTCTACTCCATCAGGTATTAAAATTTCTTGTTTTCCTATTCTTGACATATTTTTACCAAACTTCACAAATTATTTCTCCTCCAATCTTGTTCTTTCTTGCTTCTTTATTAGTTAATAATCCCTTTGGTGTTGTTAAAATTGAAATTCCATATCCTGATTTGACTGGCTTTAGTTCTTTATAAGTTGAATATATTCTCTGTCCCTGTTTTGAAATCTTTCTAATCTTTGTAATCTTTGGTTTTCCATCTTCTGTATATTTCAAATCAACAACAATCTTTCTTTTTGAAAGGCGACCCTTTTTTTCTACATTATCTATAAAACCTTCGTTTCTTAAAAGTTCTAAGAAAGCATACTTAAAATCAGAGTAAGGATAAAATATTACCTGCTTTTTGCCCACTGCTTGAGCATTATTTATTGAACAAATCATATCTGCTATTGGGTCCATTTTTTTATATTACATTACCAACTACTTTTCTTTACTCCGGGCAATTCTCCACGGTTTGCCATTTCTCTAAAACAAATTCTACATAGGCCAAATTTTTTAATATATCCTCCTTTTCTTCCACACTTAAAACATCTATTTTCAGTTCTTGTTGAAAACTTTGGCTTCTTATTTGATTTTGCTATTCTTGATATTTTTGCCATAAATACTTATTGACTTTAACTTTTCTTAAAGGGAAAGTCAAGTAACTTAAATAATTCTAATCCTTCCTCTCTGCTTTTTGCACTTGTTACTATTGTTACTTCCATACCAAGAATTATTGGTGATTTTTCTGGTAATATTTCTGGAAAAACAATGTGCTCTCTAATTCCCAAGTTAAGGTTTCCGTTATTATCAACTGAAGTTAATTTGATTCCCTGAAAATCCCTTGAACGAGGCAAAGTAATGTTGACTAACTTTTCAATAAAATCATACATCTTTTTCCCCCTCAACGTTACTTTAACACCAATAATATTTCCTTCTCTTAACTTAAAGGTAGAAATTGATTTTCTTGCCGGAGCCATAACCGGTTTCTGCCCACAAATTGCTTGGACATTATCTTCAACATACTGAACAAATTTCTTCTGTTCATCTCTTGTCTTGTTAGTAACAAGTTTTCCAAAACCACTATTGATAATAACTTTTTCAATTTTAGGAACAGACATTACATTACCATAACTAAACTTCTCCTCCATTCCTGGGATTACTTTATTCTTATATTTTTCTTTTATACTAATGGTTACCATATTATTAATTTTTTGCTCCACATTTTTTACAAATACGATATTTTTTGCTATCAATTATCTTATAACCTACTCTGGTTGGTTTCCCACATTTGGAACAAATTAAATTAACATTTGAAATGCTAATTGCTCTTGGAACACTTACTATCTGACCTTTTTGTCCTGATTTTCTTGGTTTGATATGCTTCTTAACTAACGCAATTCCTTCAACGACAACTTTATCTTTTGATGGTAAAGACCTTAGAACCTTTCCTTTCTTTCCTTTGTCGTTTCCCGCAATTATTAAAACTTGGTCATTCTTTTTTATTTTCATATCCTTAAATTAAATTTTTTGTCATTGTAGAAATCTTTTCAAAACCCTTTTCTCGAACTTCACGAGCAACAGGACCAATTATTCTTGTTCCTTTTGGTTCTTTTGAAGAACCTTCTAATATTACAACAGCATTATCATCAAACCTGATATAACTTCCGTTTTTCCTTCTTGTTGCCTCTTTTTTTCTAATAACCACTGCTTTTAATACTTGGTGTTTTTTAACATTTTTTCTTGGTTCTGCATCTTTAACAGCAACAACAATAATATCACCTATATTAGCAGATCTTTTTCTTGTTCCTCCCAAAACACGGATGCATTTCACCATCTTTCCTCCGCTATTGTCAGCAACTTTTAACATTGTTTCTTCCTGTATCATTTTTTTATTTATCTAATTTTGAAATAATTTCCCACTTTTTATCTTTTGAAATTGGGGCACACTCTCTAATAACCACCCTATCACCTATTTTATATTCTCCTGATTCATTATGTGCCTTATATTTCTTATGACTCTTGTATCTTCTTTTATATTTTGGATGTTCTTTGATTGTCTCAACTTCAACTACAGCAGTCTTCTGCATTTTGTCTGATACTATTAATCCAATTAACTCCTTTTTAGGCATATTATTTTTTATTTAATATAGTCAATATTCTTGCAATATCTTTTTTATTCTCTCTTAACTCCTTTGTATTTTTTAATCCACCAGCAACCAACTTAAACCTAAGTTCCTTAATACTCTCTCTTTTTTCTTTAAGCAACTTTGGCAAATCTTCTGTTTGTAAATTCTTTTTCTTCATACTATTGTTTCTTAACAAATTTTGTCTTTAATGGCAACTTATCACCTGCTTTTCTTAATGCTTCCCTAGCATCTGCTTCACTAATTCCTTCTATTTCAAATAATATTCTACCCGGCCTTACTGGAAAAACATAGTGATCTAAGGAACCCTTTCCTCCTCCCATTGGCACTTCTTGTCCTTTTTTAGTAACAACCTTAGCTGGGAAAATCCTAATCCACATTTTTCCTCCTTTTCTTAAATATCTAATAATTACTCTTCGGCATGCTTCAATCTGGTTACTAGTTATCCACTTTTCTGAAGTTGCTTTTAATCCGAAAGTTCCAAAATCAATATTAGTTCCTCTACTTTCAAAAAGACGTTCTGTGCGTCTGCCTTTCTGGTGTTTTCTATGTTTTAATTTCTTTGGTGCTAACATATTTATTCATCAAATTTATCTCCTTTATATATCCAAACTTTAATTCCTATTGTTCCATAAGTACATCTTGCTTCTGACAAAGAATAATCAATATCTGCTCTAATTGTTTGTCTTGGTAATCTTCCTCTTTCTATCCATTCTGATCTTGCAATTTGAGATCCATCTAATCTTCCTGAAACTTGTATTTTAACTCCTTTAACTTCTTTATTAGCTAAAACTTTTTCTAGCGCCTGTTTAATTGTCTTTCTAAAAGGCATTCTTTTTTCAATTCTTTGAGCAATCCATTGTCCAACTAAAACAGAAGATGTCCATAAATTTGAAACTTCCTTAACTTCTATCTTTAATTTTTTCTCAAGGTTTTTCCATTCTACTAAACTCAACTCATTTTTTTTGAATATCTCTTTTAAAAGTTCCAATCTTAATTTTTCAATTCCTTCTCCGCCTCTTCCAATAATTATTCCTGGTCTTGCTGAATAAACAACAACATTAATTTTATTTAAGTATCTTTCAATCTCAATTCTATCTACGCTTGATTCTTTTAATTTCTTAGTTAAAAAGCTTCTAATTATAAAATCCTCCTTAACATTATTAAAAGGTTTCTTTCCATAGAATCCTTGGGATAACCAATCTTCTATTCCTTTTACTCTAAAAATTTTGGGATGGACTTTGTGACTCATTTTTTTGTTTTTTAATATCTAAAACTAAATTTATATGTGACATTCTCTTCTTTATTATTTCTCCTCTACCTCTTGATTTTGGAAGAATCCTTTTCAAAACTGGACCTTCATCAACTGTAATTTTTGAAATAAAAAGATCATTTGGTTCAATATTTTGTAATGTTTTTGCATTTGATACAGCAGAATTCAATAATTTCAAGATTGGTTCACTAGCACTCTTAACTGTAAACCTTAAAATCGTTTGTGCTTCTTCTACGTTTTTGCCCCTCACCAAATCAGCAACTAATCTAGTTTTTCTTGGACTTATATGTAAATATTTTAATTTTGCTTCAAATGCCATAATTATTTTATCTTTGCTGGCTCATTTGATTGAGCTCCCTTACCTTTGTTTTTTTCTTGTTCTTTTTGCATTTTACCTCCATGTCTTATAAATTTTGTTGTTGGAGAAAACTCACCTAATTTGTGTCCTACCATTTCCTCTGTAACTCTTACTTGAAGAAAGTCTTTTCCATTGTGAACTCCGAAAGTAAAACCAATCATTTCTGGGGTAATTGTGCAAGCTCTTGACCATGTCTTGATAGGTGGAGTTTCAAGCGGCTTTTTGCCTTCTATCTTTTTTGTTACATTAGGATCAACATATGGACCCTTTTTTAAACTTCTTGACATATTATTTTCTCTTTTTCTTAACTCTTCTTTTTACAATTAATTTTGACGATTTATTGTTTTTCTTTCTTGTTTTAACTCCTAAAGCTGGTTTTCCCCATGGGGTCTTAGGATGTTTAAGACCAATACCAGTCCTTCCTTCTCCACCTCCATGAGGATGATCACATGGATTCATCGCTGAACCTCTAATAGTTGGTCTAACTCCTTTCTTTCTACTTGTTCCTGCTTTTGACCAATTAATAAATCTATATTCTGAATTTGAAACCTTGCCAATTGATGCAAAGCATTCTCCCGATATTCTTCTAATTTCAGAAGAAGGCATTTTTAATTTCGCATAACCTCCTTCATAGTTTTGTAAAATTGCTCCTGTCCCTGCCGCTCTTGCTAAAACCCCACCTTTGTTTGGTTGTAACTCTATATTATATACCATAGTTCCTTCTGGAATATTTTTCAACTTCATTCTATTTCCAATCTTTGCTTCTGCTTTTTCACTAAATATAATTTTGTCTCCTACTTTTAATTCTTCTGGAGCAATAATATAATTCTTTTTTCCATTTTCATACTGGATTAAAGCAATAAAAGCATTTCTATTTGGATCATATTCTATCGCTATAACTTCTGCCGGAACATCCATAATTTTTTGTGCAAATTCAACAATCCTATAAAGCTTTCTCGCTCCACCTCCAATATGTCTGGTGGTAATTCTTCCATCACTTCCCCTTCCACCTGTTCTCTTAATTCTAACTGTTAAGCTTTTTTCCGGCTTCTTTTTTGTTAGAACAAGAAAATTTTTCATTTTTGCTTTTTTCCTTTGCATATTACTGTGAAATCATTTCTATTTTTTGGCCTTCTTTAATTTTAACAATCGCCTTTTTATATCCCGGTTTAAACCCTTCTGTTCTTCCTCTTTTTACTTTTTTTCTAGGAATACTGATAGTTCTAACTTGGAGAACATTTACTTTGTATTTTTCTTCAACTGCTTTTTTAATTTCAATCTTGTTAGCATCATTAAATACCTTAAAAACATAGAAGTTTCCTTGTGTAGATGCGTCAACTGCTTTTTCTGTAATACATGGTGACATCAAAATATTCCATTTTTCATTCTTAATTTCCATATTATTTCTTAAATGTTTCCTCAATTACTTTTAATCCTTCTTTATCAATTAATAAATGTTTTGAAGATAAAATGTCTAAACAATTGATATCCTTTGCTTGTATTGTATTAACCTTGGGAATATTTCTTGTTGATAATATTATATTACTATCAATTTTTGACAAAACAATTAAACAACTTTCTTTTATTCCTAAATTATTTAGCATTTCAATTACTTTTTTTGTTTTGATTTCATTAATATCAAAACTATCAATAACGGTAATTAAATTGCTTCTTGATTTTTCAGATAAGGCAATAAACAATGCTTTCCTTTTAACATTCTTGGGCAATTTTTTCTTAAAATTTCTTTCGTTTGTTGGTCCATGAGTAACTCCCCCACCAATCCAGATAGGAGACCTTCTTGATCCATGTCTTGCTCTACCCGTTCCTTTTTGTCTCCATGGTTTAGCTCCACCACCACGAACTTCACTTCTATCTTTAGTGTGAGATATAGCAACTCTTCTATTTGCCATTTGAGAAACAACTACTTGATGCAACAAATCAGAGTTCATTGGAACATCGAATATCTCTTTTGGTAAACTTGTTTTAATATCTTCTTTTGTTACCATAAATTATCCTCTTATTTCTAAAAGAGTTCCTCTTCTTCCGGGAATTGCTCCTTTAATAGAAATTATATTATTCTTCTTATCGATACTAACAATCTCTAAGTTTTTAACTGAAACTCTATCGCCCCCCATTCTTCCAGGCATTTTTTTACCTTTTACAACTCTTGCTGGATTACAAGAACCAATAGAACCTAATGTTCTGTGTTCATGTTTATTACCGTGACTTGAGGTAAGTTTTCCGGAAAATCCCCATCTTTTAACTGCTCCTTGGAATCCTTTCCCTTTAGATACTCCGGAAACCTTAACTCTATCACCGGGTTCAAAAATATCTAATGAAATTTTGTCTCCCGTTTTAATTTCATTAATATCGCCTCTAAATTCTTTCAAATATCTATAGGACGTTCCCGATTTTTTAATTTTTCTTTCTGGTAAACTTTCAAAACCAATCTTAACTGCTTCGTAACCATCATTGTCTTTTGTTTTTACTTGAACAACACTACATTCTTCTGTTTTAACCAAAGTCACTGGAACTACCGTTCCGTCTTCTTTGAAGACCTGACTCATTTCAATTTTTTTCCCTAATATGAATTTCATATTATTTACAATAAAAATCTAGGCAACCAGCCTAGAAAAAGACTAGCATTACCGATATCTAATTAAATTACTTTCTTATTTTCATCTATAAAATACTCTTAATTTCTGTATCAACTCCTGCTGGTAAGTTAAGTGTTTTTAATGACTCAACTATTTTTGCATTTGGAGATAAAACATCAATTATTCTCTTATGAACTCTCATTTCAAATTGCTCTCTTGATGGTTTATGAACAAATGTTGATCTGTTAACAGTAAACTTACTAATTTCTATTGGCAAGGGAACTGGCCCAGCAGTTTTCACACCGCAACGCATCGCCACATCAATTATCTGCTGAGCACTTTTATCAATTATTTTGTGATCATATGCTTTTAACTTAATTCTAAGTTTAGGCATACTTTCAGTTTTTTTTGAAGTTTCCGTTACCATTTCCTATTATTTTATAATCTTAGTAATAACTCCCGCACCAACTGTTTTTCCTCCTTCCCTGATAGCAAATCCTTGTTTTTCTTCTAGTGCTACTGGCACAATCAATTTAACTATAATATCTACTGTGTCACCAGGCATAACCATTTCTGTTCCTTCTGTTAAAGATACATCTCCTGTAATATCAGCTGTTCTAATAAAGAATTGTGGTTTGTATCCTGAGAAAAATGGTGTGTGTCTACCTCCTTCTTCTTTTGTTAAAACATAGATTTGTGCTGTAAATTCAGTGTGAGGAGTAATAGTTCCTGGTTTTGCTAATACTTGACCTCTTTCAATGTCTTCTTTTTTAATACCTCTTAAAAGAACACCAACATTATCACCTGCTTCTCCATAATTTAATGTCTTATTAAACATTTCTATTGAAACAACAGTTGACTTAATTGTTGGTTTAATTCCAACAATTTCAACTTCTTCGTTAGAGTTGATTGTTCCCCTTTCAATTCTTCCGGTTGCAACTGTTCCTCTTCCTTCAATTGAAAAGACATCTTCAACTGCCATTAAAAAGGGTTTATCTTTGTCTCTAACTGGCTCCGGAATATATGTATCTAATTGATCTACTAGCTCTAAAACTTTTTTAACCCACTCATCATCAACAGATGTTCCTTCTAATGCCTTAAGAGCTGATCCTCTAATTACTGGAAGGGTATCTCCTGGGAATTCATATTTCTTTAATAGTTCTCTTACTTCGTCTTCAACTAAATCAATCATCTCAGGATCTTCAACCATATCACATTTATTTAAGAATACTACAACAGAAGGCAAACCAACTTGTTTTGCTAATAAAATATGTTCTCTTGTTTGAGGCATTGGTCCATCAGTAGCCGCTACTACTAATATTGCTCCATCCATCTGAGCAGCACCTGTAATCATATTCTTAATATAGTCAGCGTGACCTGGACAATCAATGTGAGCATAGTGTCTCTTGTCTGTTTCATACTCTAAATGAGAAATATTGATTGTAACACCTCTTACTTTTTCTTCTGGAGCTGAATCAATTTGATCAACTGATTTCTCAGCTGTTGTACCGCTTCTTAGAGCTAAAGCGTGTAATATTGCTGCACTCAAAGTAGTTTTACCGTGATCAACGTGACCAATGGTTCCTACATTTAAGTGATGTTTTGTTCTTATAAATTCTGCCATATTTTTAATTTATTTTTATTATTTATTATACTTGCTTATTTTAGCTAATTTTTGAAAAAAGTCAATAACTAATTAAAAGGAAGATCATCTATTGTCAAAGATTCTTTCTCTAATTCCTTAGGGGGACTACTTGTTTTATTTTGATGTTTAATCTCTTTCCCCTTTCTATAATCATCTAAAGTCATAATTATTAGAGTTGGAGAATCCTCACCAGGAATAATTATTTTTCCACCCTCTTCTTCTATTATTTTTCTAATTTCTTGGATGTCCATATTATTTTCTTTTACCTTCAATTATTTCTTGAGATATATTTCCAGGAACTTTTTCGTAACTTTCAAACTCCATTGAGAATGTTCCTCTTCCTTGGGTTAATGATCTTAGTATTGTGGCATAGCCAAACATTTCTGATAAAGGAACTCTTGCATATATTGCTTTGACAGATGGTCTATCAACTGTCTCATCAATTCGACCTCTTCTTGATAATAAGTCACCAATTACATCTCCTAAAAAATCTGGGGGAACAACAACCTCTAATTTCATTATTGGTTCTAATATATATGCTCCTGCTTTCTTGGCACCATCCTGTAATGCTATTGATCCAGCAATCTTAAATGCCAACTCTGAAGAATCAACTTCGTGAAAAGATCCATCATATAATGTAACTCGTATATCAACTAAAGGATATCCAGCAACAACTCCTTTTTCCATTGCTTCCCTAACTCCCTTCTCAACTGCGGGGATATATTCCCTAGGAATAACTCCACCTTTAATTTCGTTAATAAATTCAAATCCAGTACCTCTTTCCTTAGGTTCAATTCTAATTTTAACATGACCATATTGACCTCTTCCACCAGTTTGCTTTACATACTTACATTCTGCTTCTGAGCTTCTTTCAATAGTTTCTCTGTAGGAAACTTGTGGTCTTCCAACATTTGTCTCAACATTAAACTCTCTTTTTAATCTGTCCACAATAATATCTAAATGAAGCTCTCCCATTCCGGATAAAATTGTTCCTCCTGATTCTTGATCTGTCTCCATTCTAAATGTTGGATCTTCATCTTGAAGTTTTTTAAGAGCTGCTCCCATTTTTTCTTGGTCTGCTTTTGTTTTTGGTTCAACTTGAATAGAAATAACTGGTTCTGGAAAAACAATTTTTTCTAAAACCAATTGATTTTTTTCGTCACAAAGAGTATGTCCAGTAGAAGTATTTTTCAATCCTACAAAAGCAACAATATCTCCAGCAAAAACTTCTTCTACTTCCTCTCTCTCATTAGAATGCATTCTTAATATTCTACTAATTCTTTCCCTCTCTTGGGTAACTGTATTATATAAATAACCACCTTTTGTAAACTTTCCTGAATAAGCCCTAATATATGTTAATGTTCCTACAAAAGGATCTGTTGCAACCTTAAAGGCCAAACTAGAAAATGGCTCGTTATCATCAGGGTGTCTTTCTATCACAACCTCTTCGTTATCAACAGCAGTTCCACGGACAGCAGGTAAATCAGCTGGACTTGGAAGGTAATAAACGATTGCATCAATAAGTAATTGAACTCCTTTGTTCTTTAGAGAAGATCCAACCATTACAGGAACAAGTTTACAATCGATGACTGCTTTTCTCAAAGTGCTTCTTAGTTCTTCAATGGAAATTTCTTCACCTGATAAATATTTGTTCATTAATTGATCGTCTTCAGCAACAATTTTTTCAACCATTTTTTCTCTCCATTCTTTTGCTTTTGGGATCATCTGTTCTGGAATATCAGAGAAAACTACATCTTTGCCCATCTCTCCTTCAAACTTAACAGCCTTCATTTCTATTAAGTCAATAATTTGTCCAAATTGCGCTTCTTCACCAATTGGATATTGAATTGCAACCGCATTTTTAGTTAGTTTGTCCCAAATTGATTGCAAGCTCTTTTCAAAAGATGCTCCTACTCTATCTAGTTTGTTGATAAAACAAATTCTAGGAACATTATACTTATCAGCTTGTCTCCATACTGTCTCTGATTGAGCTTCAACTCCAGCAACACCATCAAAAACAACAACTGCTCCATCTAGTACTCTTAAACTTCTTTGTACTTCAGCGGTGAAATCAATATGACCAGGAGTATCAATTAAATTTATTCTATGAGTATTTGTTTTTTCTTTACTTAAGTATTCTCCTGGGGACCAAAAACAAGTAGTCGCTGCCGAAGTAATAGTAATACCTCTTTCTTTTTCTTGTTCCATCCAATCCATAATGGCTTCACCTTCGTGCGTTTCTCCTATTTTATGAGAAATTCCTGTATAGAATAAAAACCTTTCAGTTGTTGTTGTTTTACCAGCATCGATGTGAGCAATAATTCCGATATTTCTATATTTTTCTATTGGATATTGGCGACTCATATATATTTATTATTAAAACGCAAAATGGGCAAAAGCTCTGTTTGCTTCTGCCATTTTATGTATATTCTCTTTTTTCTTAACTGAATTTCCTCTATTTTCAGATGCCTCTATTAATTCTTCAGCTAATTTGAACTTCATTGCTTTTCCTTTTTTATTCCTTGAAGATACAATAATCCATTTCATTGCTAAGCTTAATTTTCTATTTCCTCTAACTTCCATGGGAACTTGATATGTTGCTCCTCCAACTCTTTTTGGTTTAACTTCTAGCGCAGGAGAAACATTTTGAATTGCCAACTTAAAAACTTCTAAGGGATCCTTTTTTGTTTGTTCTTTAATTATATCAAAAGAATCGTAAACTATTTTTTGAGCTACGGTTTTTTTACCATTTGTCATGACCTGATTTATAAACTTAGCAACAATGATATCATTATAAACCGTGTCTGGTAATATTACTTTTTTCTTATACTTTAATCCTGTTGACATACGTTTTAATTATTAGATGTTGGTTTTTTAACACCATAAGAGCTTCTTTTCTTTTTTCTTCCTTCGACTCCAGCACAATCAAATCTACCACGAACAACATGGTACCTTACACCTGGTAAATCCTTAACTTTTCCACCTCTTATCATTACAATTGAATGCTCTTGCAAGTTATGACCTTCTCCTGGAATATATGCTGAAACTTCGTTGCCATTACTCAATCTAACTCTACAAACTTTTCTAAGTGCTGAGTTAGGTTTTTTAGGTGTAGTTGTAAAAACTTTTAGACAAACTCCTTTTTTGAATGGAGAGTCATATTTCTTTGGTTTATTTTTTAATGGATTAAATCCAAAAGCCAAAGCAGGTGTCTTGTCTTTTGCTTTTAATGGTTTTCTATTTTTTTTGATTAATTGTCTTATTGTTGGCATATTTAATTACTAAAATAAATCGCAAGCGAAAAATCGCTTGTGATTAAACTATCAAATAAAATGCTAAATGTCAAATACTATTGAGCTCTGTATCCCCCATCAACATATAGCGTTATCCCAGTAACATATTTTGATTCATCTGAAGCAAGATATGTTGCCGCACTTGCTATATCACTAACACTACCCATATGTCCCATTGGCGTCATCAAATTAATAAAATTAGAATAATTTTCATTCTCTTGGATCCCTTTAGTCATATTGGTTTTAATAAATCCAGGAGCAATAGAGTTAATCCTAATTCCTTTTTTAGATAAATCAATCGCACCAGCTTTTGTAATTTGATCTACTCCACCTTTTGCGGCGCAATATGCAACTGTGCTAGCAAAACCAACTGACCCCAAAATTGAACTCATATTAATAATCGAACCACCTTCTTTCATTACCCTTGATGCCGCTCTCGCTCCATAGAAAACTCCCGACAAGTTAATTGATATTACTTTCTGCCATTCTTCATCAGTTAAATTAGTAATATCTGCTGATGTTCCAATACCAGCATTGTTGACCATAATATCAAGACCTCCAAATTTCTCTAAACAGGCATTAACCAATTCATCAACTTCATTTGACTTAGAAACATCACACTTAATAAACATTGCTTTGTCTCCATATTGACTAACATCAATTTCATTAATATCAGAAAAGACTACTTTCGCACCTTCTTTAATAAATCTCTCGGCGATAGCAAGGCCTATTCCTGACCCTGAACCTGTAACGATTGCAATTTTGTTTTCTAATTTCATATTTTTTATTTATTAAAATAATAATTGTCCTGAAAATAAATATACTGCTTGACTTGCTAAATTAAATATCCAATTAATCCCACCGGGAATCAAAAAAATTAAAAGCAATAAAAAGAAAAAACCATATTGCTCTAATACTCTTTTAAATCCAATTGCTTTGTCTCCTAGTAAGCTAAACAATATGTGAGATCCATCTAATGGAGGAATTGGAATTAAATTAAAAAGACCTAAAACAATGTTATAAAATATTACCAACAAAGAAACCACTAAAAAGCTTTCGGGTAAATCAATAAACATTACTAATAATCCAAAAATCAAAGCTAGTGAAAAATTAGCTAAAGGCCCAGCAATTGAGACCTTAACGTCCCCCCATTTCTGATCATTAAAATTATAGGGATTAATTGGAACTGGCTTTGCCCAGCCAATAATTGGTCCACCTAGAAAAACTAAAAACACTGGCAGTATAATTGAACCAATTGGATCTAAATGATTAATCGGATTAAGAGTTAACCTTCCAGCATCTTTTGCCGTAGAATCACCTAAGGAGTATGCAACACTTCCATGAGCAACCTCATGAATAACTATTGAAAACAAAAGAACTAAAAGTGACACTATTATTATTTCCATGGATCAATACTAACAAA
>ENA-UPXM01002038-UPXM01002038.1-activated-sludge-metagenome-genome-assembly--contig:-NODE-2038-length-24584-cov-18.034857_pt1 | contig 24584 bp, 19 predicted proteins | sample MGYA00238178_ERZ772708 | MGnify/ENA primary metagenome ERZ772708 (study PRJEB29002, sample SAMN05720212) | activated sludge metagenome | isolation source: anaerobic digester from wastewater... | reverse complement strand
GGCCGCCCTCTAAAAGAAGGCGGCCTATTGTCTAGCAGGGGGAGGACTCGAACCTTTTACGCCTTTGCAAGTGCTTTTAATGTATAGACTTAGTAAGCTATGCTGCCTGTCTGCCTACATATCGTTTACAAAACATAATTGCCAACGTTAGTACATAGTGCATAAGTCTTTATATAATATAGTGTAAAACGCACTTCTGTTCTGCATGCTCGTAAAGACATAATACTGATAATGCTATGTGCCTTCATCCTTTCTCTCTTGCTTTGTTAGCGTTAGGTTCTCTATATAGTCCAACTCTGAAATTCAGAAAAGTGGTCTTGGCAAATGGGCTCAGCTTAAATTGCCTGAACTGTCTTTGAAAATCTCTATCTCGGCAGTCTTAGAGATGACCTGTTCATCAAGCGCATTAGCGATAACCTCTCGCTAGGCGTGTTCAACTTCCCAATTTTCCAAGACTTCTTCGATATTGAGGTCAAAGGCTCGTGTCATAATATTTCCTCCGAAGATGCAGCCGTATCTCAATTGTAAGGATCGGCATACCGGCTCGATTCAGTAGCGAGCCGCGCATTAGACCGTCTGCTGCCACTTTTTGTCAGCTTCCCACCCTCCTCGTCTTACCTTACATCAAGATGTCTCGTATTTCGCCAGGGTTGTTCGCCACTGCCCAACGCCAGCGACCGAAACCACCGTGGGCATTCACAGCTTCGACCCATTCATCGAGATAATGGCGCTTCACTCTGTCTTGTTCAGTGTCCTGCCCTTTGGTCTCCAGAACCAGCATCTCCCCGTTCGTTATGCGCACCAGGAAATCGGGCCGGTATTTGCGCACCACCCCGCGATACACGTAGAGCACTTCAAAATTTAAATGGTCGTTCTTAGCCCAAGCAGCTACATTTTCGCTTTCATCTAGTACAAAAGCGTCCGATGCCTCCCAGGTGCTGTCGTAAACGCACACGTTGATGTGCGATTTCCGCGTGCGTTCGCATGGTTTGCTTGTGTACCAAGTGCGCATTTCGCTCGTGGAGCGAATGGGATGGTCGCGGTCGAAGACTGGCGTAAGCCTTTCAGTGTTCTGCTGCCGCACCGATTCCAAGACATGCTGAACGACCCGCGACATGTTGAGCGTAATAATCAATCGGCGGAGCAGTTCGTCTTGGTAGAATAGCGGAGGGAAGATAGCAATCCGGTCGGAACGGATGAATTGCTCAACAATCTGTACCAGCTGCGCCAGCAACACCTCCCTGCTACCTAGCCAGGTCTGCTTCATCTGGTCAAATACGTCCCGCGCCGTTTCAAAGATGATGCGCTGGGTGCGGAACTCCCGCGCTAACCGCTCTAGCTCGATGCGGTTGATCTTGGTCACATCTGGCTTGCCTTCGAGGATCGGCGCCAGCTCTGCTATCTTGGCAGTCCGCGCCGCGTCCAGGTGCAGCGTCCGAGCCTTAAACCAATCCAGCGTCAGCTCGGGTTGATACACGCGGTCGATCCGCACCACATTAGGCCAAAGGATCTCGAACTCCGCTTTGGTTGGATCAGGCTCAACTGCTATCTTGGGCTGAGGGGGCGGCGGGGGGCCGTCTTCCCCACCCTCATGTGGCAGGAAGGTAAAGGGCACACCGAAGATGTTGACGTACTCCGGTTCGAACAGGCCGGTTTTCGAATTCACCTCATAGGATGTGCGCCGCAGACCACGCCCCACGACCTGTTCACACAGGAGCTGGGAGGTAAAGGCACGCAGGCCCATGATGTGGGTGACGGTCTTGGCATCCCAACCCTCCGAAAGCATGCCGACCGAAATGACGTTCTGAATCTTTTCACCCGGCTGGCCGACCTTGCCCACCGTGTCCACAATCTGCCGCAGCTGTTCCGCCTGCTCCGTCTTGGTCAACTTGCGCTGCACTAGTTCGCCATTATCCACTTCTTCCTCGTTCTCTTCCGGGGTCTCTAATAGTGCGTCGGCTTCTTCCTGCGTTTCAGCTTGATCCAGCACTTTTGAGTCAATGTGCAGAATCCGCTTCGGCTCGCAAAGCTCATCAATAAAGACACGCCGGGAATCGAAGGCGTGTTTTACCCGCGCTGCGGTCTCAGTGCGGTTACAAACGGTAATCATTACTGGCGGGGTGGGCAGTCCAGCTTCGCACCAGGCCTTCCATGCCTCACGCCAGTCGTAACCCAGCAGGTAATACGCGTTAAGCACCAGGTCGGGCAGTGGCTCCTCGGGGTTGGCCTTGCGGTTCAGGTCGTCCTTCACTTCGGGGTCGTTATAGATGTGGTAAAGCCTAGATTTGTAGGTCTTTGCAGCCGGCACGGCGTCGTCGCGCACCACCACCCGCGGGGTCTTGACCAGGCCCGACTCAATGGCGTCGTTCAAGCCGAAGTCGCTGACAATCCAACCGAACAACGCCTCCTCACTGCTTCTCTTGCCGGATGGTGTGAACGGTGTAGCGGAAAAATCATAGCAGGTGAGGATGCCCCTCGAGCGGTGCAAGCGATCCAGGCCACCGATCCACACTGTCGCTTCCTCTGCGCTATCTTTGAGATCACGTTGGCGAAGGTACTTGCCTTCTGCCTCCCAGTTGACTCGCCAGGCATGATGTGCCTCGTCGTTGATAACCAGTAGATTGCGGGCGACCGCCATCTCACCCAGCACCTCGCGGGTGTAGGCCTCGTCGCTCTTGACACCACGCTTGTCCACACTGCGCCGCTTTTTAATCTGCTTCTCGCTCTCCCAAGCCAAGGCGTGCCAGTTGCGTACGAGCACCTTACCCTGCCGGAGTTTGTCGAGCATAGCCGAGGGCACGATATTGAACGCCTCGTAGTAATTCCCGAGCCTCGCTGGTTCCAGCACCGCAAGCCGGCTCTTGACCGTAAGCCCTGGAGCGACCACCAACACGTACTTTGAAAATCGCGCATCCTGCGGATTAGCCACTTTGTTAAGGATGTGCCAGGCAATGACCATTGCCATCACAATGGTCTTGCCCGACCCGGTCGCCATCTTGCAGCACTGCCGCTGAAAACTCCCACCGTCACCGGGAATGTCAATGCCCACGCGCTCGGCGGCGGGGGCTTCCGTCAACCAGATGAGCGTCTCCACCGCTTCTAACTGACAGAAGAAAAAGCGCCGCGAGTCGAACTCCTCCGGGTCGCGCCAGTGCTCCAACAGCCGCTTGGTGATGCTGGAAACTCCCGGATAACCCGCCTCGCGCCAAGCTTTGACACGCGGGCGAATCTGGTTGACCAGGGGAATCTCCACGAAAATGCCGGGGTCATCAAAGGACTTGGAACCTGGCGTTGCCACTACGTAGCCCGCTGGCCGACGCCCCTCCACCAGATCGAAGGTGCGCGTCTCGCGGTCGTAGCGCCAATGCTGTGTTGGCTCCTCATAGGGCGAGTTAATGATCAGGCGGTCGATGGTGGTGCGTCCCATCACCTCACCTCCATCACCTTCAAGCTCTCGATGCCACGGTCATCCACAATTTTAACAGCGATGCGCCTGTGCTCGCCTGGTTCGAATGGGAGCGACACCGTGCCCCGGTACGCTTCGATCAAATCTTCGTCAATCTCTGCCTTGAGATTTTTTGCCAGCCGTGCCCAGCCTTCGTCACTACCGGCCATCGGGAAAAAGACCTGGCGTGGGTAGAGGCTGCGTCCGTCGTAGTCGGTGTCGAGCAGCCAGATGGCGATCTTGTCCACCCCGCCCGATTCAACGCCACCGGTTAAGGTGTTGTAGTAGTCGAAGCCGTGCACCGATACGCGCAACTTGTCTTTATCATCCCCCTCGGTGATCCACTCAATCTGTACATCCGGCTGGCCGATGAGCCAGAACGATTCGCTGCTTGAGCGCTTCTTCTTGAGGTCGTCAGTCAGAAGGTCGGCATTCATTTGAGCTTTGAGCAGAGTCACGCCTGGCCACTTGGTCTCGTCAATGTCCTTGGCTGCCTCAGGGTCGAACTGGAAGGCGGCAAACACGATGAGCTTTGGCTTGGGCACCAGGGTTTGTGCCTCTTCGATGGCCTGTGCCACCTGCCGCTGCTCCAGCGGCGCGTGCTCAGGCCCAAAGGAGACCACCACGCGCATCGGGTTGTAGGCTGGCGCTATCTCACGTTCTGAATCCGCATCCTCGTCGTTGGGACGCGTCTCACCGTCAGCATGCAGCCAGCGGCAGCCGGGAAGCGGCTCCAGGCGTGCAAAGCGGATGTACTGGCCCGCCTTGCCGCGAATGCCGCTGCGGAAAAGTTCATCGCGCCATTCGGCCTGGCGCAGCGTCTCTCCAGATCGGGAGATGGAGGCATCCGCTGGTTCCGGCTTCGGCTCCAAAATCTCATCCACCGATTTTACGGCCGGTGCAGGCACCGCTTCCACCGTGAAGGGACCGGTCACCCGTACCTTTTTACGGTCAATGAACGGCTGGTCGTAGAGCGTCTCCTGGTCTGCGTGGCGGGCAATGGCATTGTCCATGGCCTGCTGCATGGCGCGGCGGGCAGCGTGGAAGGCGTCGAAGGGAGCGCGGGCTGTCTCTGGCCAATCCGCTGGAAACTCAAACGGAATTTCCCATTCCACAAGCTCATTTACTTTAACCACCTGGCCCGAGGGCATGGTAAAGGTGGCCGAATCCAGCGCGGCGAAGTCCACAATGTGACCGGCGCGCCCACCTTGTGTGACTTTGAACTTGAGCGGTTTACCTTTGAGCGTGGCGTTAAGCTCAGCCAGCGCCTTTTCGATGGCAGGATGCATGCGAGCATAAATGTCGTCAATCTCTGGGTTGTTGGCAATGGATTTGAGCGTGACATGCGGCACAGTCTTGTATTTGAAGCCGCTGTCAACGCTTTCATTGGGGTGCGCGAGCTCATAGTAGTCGAAGACCGCGGTCATCAGGCGCTGACGGGCAATGGCAAGCGCTACACGCGAGGTGTCGCAGGTGATCCAGCGCCGGCCCCACTGCTCAGCCACATAGGCCGTTGTCCCAGAGCCACAGGTGGGGTCGAAAACCAGATCGCCCGGGTCGGTGGTCATGAGAAGGCAACGTTGGATAGGCAGCTCATCCGTCTGAACGGCATAGACTGCGTTCTGCTCGCCAGCCGTATCATTCCATACAGAGGTGAGCTTGGAAACACAATATTCAAGGTAATAGCGTTTGAAAAGAAGATATTTGCCCTTGGGGGTTAAGCGATTTAATCTCGCAGCGAGCTTCAATTCCTCTTCTGTTACAGACCAACCCTTTGGTGGATGCGGCCAAGTTTTGGCATTCCATTTAAAAGCAAACATTCTATCTGGTGTTCTCGTCTGGAGTTCCAGCGGGATTCGCGTATAAATCTCTTCCTTAGGAGCAGGAAGAGGTGCATACCCACGCTTTTCCTCAGGTGTGAGGGCGACCTGTTGTCCATTACGATCAAAAAACAATTCAAGATTTGTCATCTCTTTATCGAGGTAGAGCTGGCGGTATTTCAATTTCGAAGTATCCTTGCAATACCAAAGCAAAAAATCATGAGTTTGCTCAGGGAGCTTTGGTGAACTAGTCCGCCCTTGACGCTTGCGGAACGGTATTAAGCAGCAAAACTGTGCTACCCCGAACACCTCATCCATCAAACACCGCACCAAGTGCACATTCTCATCGCTAATCTGCACGAAGATGCTGCCGCTCTCGGTGAGCAGTTCCCGCGCCAGCAGCAGCCGGTCGCGCAGGTAGGTGAGGTAGGAGTGTATGCCCAGCTCCCAGGTGTCGCGGAAGGCTTTGATCTGCTCGGGCTCGGCGGTGAGGTCCTCGTCCTTGCCGTCTTTGACATCGCGCTTGTTCACAAAGGGCTGGAAGTTGGAGCCGTACCTGATGCCGTAGGGCGGGTCGATGTAGATCATCTGCACCTTGCCGGCCATGCCCTCTTTCTCCAAAAGTGAGTTCATCACAAGCAGACTGTCGCCAGCCACGAGCCGGTTACTCCAGCCATGCTTGTGCTGGTAAAACTCGATGGCGCTGCGCAGCGGCTCTTTGCGCTCCTCATCAAAGAGCGACGGTTGCCATGCCTGGTCATTGTTATTTTTCTTGCGCACCGCCTCGAGGATAGTGCGGGCGTCAATGCGCTCGTGGACATGGAGCGAAACGGTCGGCACCTCAAAAGAGGTGTGTTCAGCCTTGCCTGCCCAGACAAGCTGTGGGTCAAGGTGCGGGTCGTAGGTGTAGGTCTTTTTCTTCTGCCCCGTGTCTGGGTCAGTGTCTGGCGTTACCAATCCCACCGGTGGGTTGTTGACGCGATCTTTGTCCCGATGCTCGTAGGTTTCGATCGGGCAATTGGTTTCGGAATTCTTCTTTTGTGCCATCATGTCCTGCCTTTCGGTTTCGTCATGCGACAGTTCGTGAGGCTAACAAACGCTTAACCAGGTAAGCCGTCATAGCACTGTGTAATAAGCACGGTACATGTATAAACACGAAACTGTGCCATAGGCAAATCAGGTTGAAGCGCTTGATAATCATAAAGGTTCCTATACTTACACTAAAGACTACACTTAATAAGGATTACCTTTATGAGATTATGTAAGAACATAATTAATTGTATATCGGAATCTATCTGCACGCAAGAAAAAAGTATGTCTGCAACATGAATACTGAAGGCGATGCCATATTATTCCATAAGAATATTGATGCTACAGCAAAATGCCTTAAAAAAGTCGTTGCACCGCTAGAACCGATATCGTCATGACTGTATGTGTGGTCTCGTGATTTTCCGGTAGAGCCCTGTGCAACTAGTTGCACCCCCCTCGAATACTGATTTATTCCAGCATATTCCCTTTTTCTCGCTTCTTCCTCAAGCATCGGCAAGACTTCCAGCGCAATCACTGCAAAGCGCAAGCTGTTTAAGTGCCTGTCTTGTCCTCTGTAGGTTTGCGCCGCTTCTCTCTATAAAAGCCGTCCTCGCACTTTTCCAAGCCAAAGCGCATAATGAATTGCTTGCCGATCGCTCCTGCATTCTTTATCACTTCCTCACTAATCTGCGGAACAAAATTTTCAAGCGAACGCTGTTCAGGAGTATCACCGCCGCCAAACTCGCCAAAAAGCCCTGTAAGACAAGCCTTTATTGCGTCAAGCTTGCCTGCATCACTGGTTCGCCGCTCTAGTGCCGCGATCCTCTTTTTCAATGTCTCATTCATGGTTTCCCTCACTTCGTTTTTCCAGCGCATCAAGCCTATCCTCAATCTGCTTTACTTCCTCAAGTTCAATGCCGGCCTTGAAATATGCAAGTAGAGCTGTCATGCCGTACACTGTGCCCCTGTAGACGCTCTCGTCGAGCCTGCCTCCATAGTACGCTTTTATAATCCTCGCCAAACTCCGCCGCGCGTGCTCTAGCGTGTCCATAGGAAGCCGCTCAGGTGCAGAAACTACCCCTCGCCGTTTTACTGGTACAATTTCATCACTCATTTTCAATACTCCCTCATGTTTTTAGCCTGCAAAATAAGCCTACTTGCCAGCTTCCTCCTTGTGCAAAAGCCATATATAACCTACACATATTCACTCCATTGCTTTGCGCATGATATGCAACATCTCAACACTTGAAGCATCATAGCGCTCTAATACAGTAACAAAAATGTTCCTCAACAGCTCTAAGCCTTTTAAGCCTTCAGTTGGTACGTTAAAGTGCAGTGCTAACACCTCAGCGTAGCTTTCAAGCGAAAGCTCTTCAAGTGTAAGCTCTTCAAGCTCATTAAGCGAATGCTCATTGTGTATAAGCTTGTTAACAATAGTCTCGCCAAGCTCTTCGTCCGCAGGTCGCTTGAGCGCAAGCTGTTCAAACATAATCTCTTCTTTAAGCGCAAGCTGTTCAACCGCAAGCCGCTTAGCCTCTTCAGGTGAAAGGTCTTCATCTACGTATCTGAGCTCTCTAAGTACAAGTTCTTTAATCTCTTCAGGTGAAAGCTCCTCAAGCTCGTCAAGCGTAAGCTCATCAAATGTTAGCTCTTTTTTCTTACTCATCCTCGTGCTCCTTATATTCTCCATACTCCTAAGCATCCGCAACACGCAACATTTACAAAGTATTTCTATATACCATATAAACATAAGCATGTTGCGGTTGTGTTGCTGTTGCGTTTTGAATCCGCAACATTTTAGCAATTGGTCATGCAGTAAGTTGCACATAGCCCTTCATTTGCTTGTAATAACCAAGCCCGTCATAATATGTCTTTGCCTCATCAAAAGCTTCGAATGGTACGCCAGCCGCGGCGCTTGCTAGCCGCCAGCCCGCAATGCATACGCCGACAGTATTTTTGCCAGTCCGTTCCCTTTCACTCGCTACAAGCTTGCCAAAAGTCTCACCGACAATTGCTAGGTCGTCATTCGTGAATGCTGGTTCATCCTCGAAGACTTCTCCAGTTGAATCAAATAGTTGCTCGTTGCTCTGAATGTTGCGGTTGCCATCCGCAACAGAAACATTCCCGCAACATTTTATTTCATTGTTAGGCAAAGACATATTAGCATTTGTTGCGGTGTTGCGGTTGCTAGGTAGGTATCGCGCGAATATATCTTTGAATGAATCAACGATATAACCCTTAGGCGTTTTACTACCATCTCGCAGTGTGCAAGTTTTTATCTCGAATCTTGCCAGCATACGCGCTAGGCGGTTTGTTGAAATGCCCTTATAGTTATTGAAGTCATGCCATGGCGCATCATCGATACTGTTTAACTCATCCACAAGCGCTTGACTTGGCCATTTCGTACGCTCAGGTTGCTCGCTGAAGATCCGCTGAATGTCAGAAAGCAAGCGAATTGTATTGTCGCCTTCATCGCTCTGTTTCGCGCACAATTCCAGCATCGCGATTCTCGATCGCTGCGGCCAGTCGCCGCCTACCAAGTCGGCAATACGTAGTAACTCGCGCCATACGTCAGCCTGTCGGTCTGAAAGAACAGAATCAATCTCAGGCTCTACTTTAAGTATCTCCTCGCAGTTGTCCATTGTCCAACGGGCAATTCTTGCAAGTAACGGCTCGAAGCCTTGATCGCGGTCGCTGCGTAGTCGCTCTATGGGTTCGTCAGGTAGTCTGCGCCGCATCCGAATGTTTATTGAACGGCTTTCAATGGTATCGGGTAAGCTTCCAATAAGTGCAATCGCTTTCGGCGTGTAAACTGTGAACGTCCGCGGCTCAAAGTCATCGCCGACGATTCTAACAACCTGCGCGGCGCTTTTTGTGAAGCCAGCATTGACAAGCGTTCGAAGGTCGTCGTTCTGTCGAAACATTGCATCAGCCTCGTCAATGAGCAACGTCGGTGTAAGCATTTCCACGGTTCTGAATAACGCCGCTACGCTTATGCTGGAAACAGAAAGCGGCTTCGGCACAAGCCTAGAAACTACATCCAACGCGGTACTCTTTCCGCAAGCCTTTACAGCAGAAGAAAATATCAGGTTAGGACAGACTGCCGCCTTTTGTGCTATATGAGCAAAGACTGTCCACAATGTAATTGCATCGATGCTTTTTGAGTCTGCGACAATGAAACGGCGTATCTGAAATGCAACGTCATTTAATAATTGTTCGCCGTTTTGAGGCTCTGCCGCTGGTATAGGCTCAGGTAAACTCAATGCTCGTCCTTGTAGTTTTTCTTGCTCTGGTGCAGGCTTTTTTCGTAGTTTATCCAATACCGCAGGTCGCACGCCTGCAAGTCTCGCAATTTCTCCCCTGTTTTGCTCAAATTCTAGATCGCCTAACTGTGGAACAAGCGACAACGCCGTTTTCACTGTGCCAGCCTCAAGGTGCATGAATATATCCTGTAATATTTCTGAGCGAAGCGCGGGAATAGTGCCGCCTGTTAATTCACGCGCAATCGAGTCGTATAGTTCGCTCATAGTGCGCCTCCAACAAGGTGGAGCGCGATTTTCCAGCACTCGCGCGCGTTAACAGGCTCGCTAGGCATCAGCCCATCAGTTCCTAGCGCTTTCAGTCGATCATCGGCTTCGGTGTAGGCTATCAAAAATGCCAAACTCAATCGTTTTGCATCTTCGGAATAGAAGGAAGGCCGCCCACTGTACATAATTCGAACAGCCTGCGGTGCACAATCGCGGTGCATGAACGCCCACATGGATGCCGCTTGTTCGAAGTCTTTACGTGACATATTCCACTTGTTGCAAAGCATGTTGACGCGGCGATACAGTGGTGCTAAATTCTTATTGTACGAAGAATTATGCTTTTCTCTTTGCGCTAATCCCGCCGCGTATGCGGGCTCATTTTTTACAGGGGCATTCATATTACTGCCCCCTGTTATTCAGAAGTTCTACAGCTTTGCTTTCAAGCTCGTCGCGTGTGTCTACTCGGCCTTTAAGAATAAAATTCTCAAGTTCTTGCTGGTCAAAGAGTATCTTGCTTCCTAGTGGCTTGTAGTGCGGGATTTTCTTTTTATGGACTAGCTGGTATAAATAGCTTTTTTTGACGTGCAGAAATTCGCACGCCTGGTCAGTCGATAGAAATATAGCCATGATAGGTCTCCCCTTGAGCGGGAAACCTACCTAATCGGTTCAGCTCATTTTTGAATCAAAAGCTTGCGCGCGGCGCATAAGCGCTCTTTGGCGTTTCGCTTTTTTTTATTTATGCACGCAACGCGTGCTGTTTTCTATACCATGGCGCCTTCAAAGGCGCTCCGAACACCTTATCAAGTGCAATATCCGCTGCTCGCCATTCGTCTGCGGCGTAAGTAGAGCCGTCACGGCGCTTTAGCGGCGCTTTTGCGCTGAATTTTGAAACAGCTTGCTTTGTGTTTGTTGCTTGTCTAATGAATTTACTTCGCGATCTTATCTCTTCAACGCTTTCTGCTTCTATAACTGTTCGCAAGCATTGTAAATCTGTCCTTGTTGGTATCTCGTTATTATATAATATATTGCTCCAATGACTTGTACTGCCGCCAACGCAATAGCGAATAGTGCTCGCATCGAGGTTGTAGCCCCAAAAGAAACGTTTTGAAAGCTGTGTAATAAGTCTCAATGCCTCCGCGCGATCAAGCGCATTGCGGTTCGCTTCGTACATGCTTCCAGTGTATAGTAAACACAGAAATTGTCAATAGGAAAAGCAAAAAATATGCAAAAAATTATTTAACCTTGAATTGCACAATTTCCGCCTGCTTCGGTTCAATGTCAATCACTGGTAAGCTTGCGATCGCTGCTTGTTGACGCTCTGTGTCAGTCTTCAAATAGCGTGCGGTATGCCGTAAGTTCGTATGCCCTAGCAACTTCGATACAGTCGCAAGGTCGCTTCCGCCTTGCAAAATGAGCGTGCCGAATGTTCGCCGCGCCACATGAAAGCCTAAAGGTTTTTCAATGCCTGCTTTCTTTGCCCATAAAACTAAATACTGGTTCAGGCTTGTTTTTGTAGTCGCTGCATGAGGAAAGACATACTCCTCGCCAAGGTGCAAAGCTCCATCATCAATAATGTTGAACGCAATTTCATGCAAAGGAATCTGTACGGGTTCGCTCGTTTTTTGTTGCTTCACCGTTATGCTTAGCGGATCGCGTTGTATTTGCTTCCATTGCAAAGCTCGAATGTCGCTCACTCTTAGGCCAGTATACAGGCCAAAAAGAAACATCCGCCGCACTTCAGCGCCAAGTGTGCCGCCTAAAGGTGTTTTTGCAAGCTTTTCAAGCTCTGCCAGCGTCAAGCTATATGTTTGTGGTGCTGGAACGCGAATATTCTTGACTGAAACGCAAGGATCGCTCGGTATAAGGCGCTCCATCACTGCGCGGCGCATTAGTGAGCGAAAAGCCTCGAAGTATTTTTGTTGTGTCGCCGCACTCAATGCAGGCTGATCCTTTAGAAACTGTTTGTAGCGCTCCACAAAAGAAGGTGTTATTTGTTTCAAGCGAACATTGCCAGCAAATTCACGTAGGTATTTCATACTTTTAGGTAAAGGATTCTTTCTGTGCTCATGCTTCGCTTCAATCGTTTTCTCGGCATATTGCACTAAAAGCATCTCTGCCGCGATCCTGTCGATAAGCCCGTTCGCTTGCTCGTGCAGTTGCTCAATGCGCTTGCCTCTTGCAATTTCTGCAAGCATTCGCACTTCTTTGTCATGGTTTGCGTCTCCTGTCAACCAAAGGTCAAGAGCTTCCCAGTGCCGCACTCCATGGTCATAAATGTCAAGGAATATACGCCCTCTATTCTCACGAATTTTCACGCCCATTTACTAGCCTCCTATACTAACCTGCTAAATCTGCCTACATATTGCCTACAAATTCACAAAAAGTCAAGTAAAAAAGAGTAAAATAGTGTCAAATATATAGAAAGTTGAATACAACAGAAAAGCTTGTAAATAGTGCGTAAAATCAATAAAAAAGGCTTCCTTTCGGAAGCCAATTTTTCACTCTAGCAGGGGGAGGACTCGAACCTCCGACCTCCGGGTTATGAGCCCGACGAGCTGCCAACTGCTCTACCCTGCGGCGCAAGAAAAATTTACAGTAAATCGCAGAATATGTCAAGGGATAGAAATATTTTCTGATACAATACCAGGTTTTCACAATCAGGATAAGAAGATAGGAGTCTAGTTCGGGTTAAATTATGTTAGCCTAATTTAATCTCATCGGCCCTTCTCGCCAGATTGAAGCACTAAAAATGAAAGATGCGATGCAAATCCGTATTCTTGAAAACACGAAAGTGAAGATATAAGAAGAAGACCGCAATGGATAAAAGAGCAATAGCACAGATAGGAGACCATTGAAGCACAACGACTCCGTTCGCAAATAGATCGATGAACACCTCGAGGCAAAAACAGAGCAGCGCTATAGCCACTGTCATGTAAGCAATCAGATTGAGTCCCTTCTGCTTACTTTTTTCAAATAGGAGGTAAACCAGGCCAATAATAGATTCCACAATTACTATAATTGGTACAGCTAGACCTAGTGCCCATCGCTGACCACCGGAAATGTATCCAATTGTTACAAACAATAATGGTGGTGCAAGAACGCTCAACAAGATGCGAAAAACAACTCTCTTTCTCAACATAAAAAACGCCGTCAATTCCACCCATATAAAAAAAATCGATACAATGGCGTAGAGGGACCACGAGAATCGCCTCGATTCGAAAAGATTAATGGAGCCGAGCACCAATATGGCGATAGCCAATGTCACAGAGAGTACTTCCCAGACAGTCGTCCGCTTTTCTGCGGAGCAGATTTCTTCTTTGGAACTTGTCTGGTCGTCTATCGAGTCGGTAACTAGATTTTTCTCTTCACACGCCCTCGGGTTTGGAGTTCCGCAGAGCGGGCACTGTTTAGCATTTCCTATTTCCACCCCACAATCAGGGCAATACGACATGATTCACCCCCGTTCTTGCTTTCAATCTCCTTGAATTTCATTGTCAGATCGACACGAAACACTGACATGTAATCCGATACTTCGCAATCGTCTAAAGAATAGCCGTTCGAGGTCGCGCGATTGCGCCAAGCTTCCAAAATTGATAATAAGGTCGTTGCCCCAACTGACCATTGAAGCGTTTGTCATGGTACTCATTCTTGGAGTGGGTATGAATCCAAAGCTCAATATGTGAGAAGCAAAAGCTTTGGGCATTTTCAGTTGGCCTATGTTGGAAATGAAACCAGAAAGCATGCTCTCGCCAAATTTGGAGAAAAAGACTTTAGCAAAAAAATCTTTAACTCTAAGAGGAACCAATCGGACAGCCAGATTTCTCGCACTTCCAGCATTACGGCACAAGTGTCTTGCTATGCTCATTCGATCATATTCGAGCTTCATCTGGTAATGAGTCCGCGATACCAGCTCATCGAAATCTCTCATACCTAGCCGCATATCTTCGCTGATAAGCACAAAAAGAGAAAAATTGCGAAAGGTACACGAAGGAAAAAGCTGTCGCAGATTGATGGGTATCTCTATTGATATATAGGGCTCACGAGGATGGGGCTTCATTGCGTGCCATATATGCTGCAAGGCATCGAGATAGACAGCCGTTAGGAGTTCAGTCAGGCTGACATTTCTCCGATGAGCCTCTGCGATAACTTCGCTGGTCAGCAACTTCCCAGAAATTACACGATACTGGCCTTTGGCCAAGCAGTTTTTACTCAAATGAAAAGCATGCGGCCTTAAGTCCGGGAATGGTAATCCATTGGGAAAATACCGCTGATAAGCATCTTCGAATTCTTCGCTTGTCGCTGAGCTGCTCATATCGCCAAAGGAGACAATTATGTCTCTCCACTCGCCTTCCCCTAGTTGCACACCAGGGTCGACACCCTTCAATATAAGATAATTCGCAAGGAGAGACTTAAAAAAAGCTATACCTCCTGTGCCATCGGTCAAGGCATGCGAGAACTCTCCTGCAACCTTATTCTGCTCCCAAAGAATTCGAAACATGCGCGTTCCGCGGCGATTGATGTTCCATCTTTGACAGGGAATAGGAGAATCCGGAAAGAGTGGCGGCAAGGTTTTGCATGGCTCAAAATAATACCAGAAAAATCCTCGTCGAAGTGCAACATTGAAATAGGGCATGCGGCTAACTGTAAGGTCAAGTGCCTTTTTCAATATTTCTGGATCTATGGGCGCATCGAGCTCAGCTTCGAACCGAAAAAGACTCGTGCTGACATCATCGGTGACCGCTGGCATTATTATTGCGGCATTATCCAGTGCATACCATTCGCCAACATTATCTTCGCGCCGAGTATAGACGAATCTACGGTCTATGGTACTCTGGCCATACCTGTTCATGTCTTAATTATAGAAATGATATAAATGGCATTGCAAGGGCAAGAATTATAATGACAACCATTGCCGGAAGAAAATTACCTGTTTTGAAGCTCTTAATCTCTAAGAGCCCTAAAGCTATCATTATGACGAGTGCTCCTCCGATAGCCGTGAGCTCGCTCAGCATTAGGTCACTGACATAAGGCTTTATGTACTCTGACAGCAAAGTAAGAGCCCCTTGATACACAAGAACGGACAGGGCTGCAAATGCCACTCCGATGCCCATTGCACCTGCGAATATTATCGAGACAAAGCCATCGAGCACGCTCTTTGTCAATAGAAGCGAATAATCCCCTACGGTTCCAGCGTTAAAAGAACCCAATATGGCCATGGCTCCTGCACAGAATAAAACCGAAGCATTGAGAAAACCAGCTGCAAAGGTGTCTTCTGATTTACGAGCGAATCGTCTTTTGAGACTCTCTCCAAGCCTCTCTATCGCACCTTCGAGGTCGAGCATTGTACCCAAGAGTCCCCCTGCCATCAACGCAAGGGCAAAAGAAAGGATATGGCTGGTTTTTAGCACCATTTGAATACCAATTGTAAGCGATGTAATCCCTGCCGCAGTAAATACGACCTTTCGATATTCCTCTTTTATACCTTTTCGTATAAGAATACCAATGATCGAACCCAGAATAATGGCCCCTGCATTGATCAATGTTGCAACCATGCTTGTCTTGACCTCGTTCAGCGAGTATAGCATAATTGCGACTTGTGAGGAAATTACATGCATAGATCTCTTTTACGCTATGTAGCCTTATTTGCCCTCTCACTTGTCGGGCTTCTGGTGTTTTCCTGTGCCTCTTCGCCTACGCCAGTTCCTGAAGATGCAAGCGCTCAGAAGATCATCCAGCTAGCCCAGGAACGATATGATGTCTATGATCTAAATGGTGCCAAGTATTATTATCAAGTACTACTGGAAAGATATGGCAGCGATCCTAACTACATGCTCAATGCAAAATATGAGATAGCCTTTATTGAATACAAACAAGGCAATAAGGATAAGGCGATCGCTGGCTTTAGGGAAATAATTGAACGCTATAATGAGCCTGATGCATCGAGCTTATCCCCAACATGGAAAGTGCTTTCCGAGATGATGATCGAAAAGCTCGAGAGCAATAAGAATACTAAATCCTAAATGCTTTAGGCCGCGCTTTTTTAATTTCAAGAAGCCTATTTTAAGTAGTCCTCAAGCTTCTTCGGCTAAAGACTGCGCAATTTCGAGCCATTCTTCATTGAGAGCTTCGGTTTCTCGATCGAGGACTTCTAACTCGGTCAGAATGCGCCGTGTTTTTTCTCCATTTATGTAGTTTCGAGGCTGAGCCAATTCTCCCTGAAGCCTTTCTTTTTCTGTCTGGATCTCTTCAATGCGAGTAGAAATCTCCTCTTCCCTGCGTTTAAGCTTGCGTAATCGAGCTCTTCGCGCTTTTTCTTCTTCCCAATCTCTGTTTGGAACTGAAGTCTGGTTTGCGACAGAAGAGACTGAGGTATTATCACTTTGCCGGCGCTGTCTAGGAGGCTTTCGAATATCTTCTTGTATATCCTCCAACCTCATATTCTCTTTTTCAGCTTTCTTTTTTAGATAATAGGCATAGTTCCCATAATAGAGGCGCGGCACATTTCCACAGGAGAGTTCCAGAACTCGATCCGGAAGCTCATCGAGGAATTGACGATCGTGAGAGACAAAAATGACTGTGCCTTCGAATTTACTCAAGGCTTCGAGCAAAATGTCTTTGCTCGTCAAATCCAAATGATTGGTCGGTTCATCGAGCACTAGGAGGTTTGCAGGTTTTAGTAGAAGCTTGAGAAGAGCTAACCGCGAGCGCTCACCTCCAGATAACACTGAGATTGGTTTTTCTATATCATCATCGCGGAAAAGAAAGGCTCCAAGCAGATTGCGAATCTTTGGAAGCATCTCGGGTGGACAGACAGATTCGGCTTCTTCTTCTACCGTTGCGGTCGATTCCATTATCTCTGCGGATTCCTGTGAAAAATAGCCCACTAGGACATTTGCTCCTAAGATAGCTTCTCCGCCTGTTGGATTATCTTCCTTTGCAATGATGCGCATGAGAGTAGATTTCCCTGCCCCGTTTGGACCTATAAGAGCCAATTTTTGTCCACGCTCTACTTCGAGAGAAAATGGTTCTATTACCATGAGTTCTCCATAAGATTTGGAGAGCTCGCGCATTCGTAGAACCACACGAGCAGATCTTGGAGCTGGCGGAAAAGAAAAGTGAATTCGCTTCATGCCCTCTGGGATCTCGATAGGCGTCATTTTTTCCAGCATTTTAATGCGACTCTGGACCTGAGCAGCCTTGGAATCCTTGTATCTAAAGCGCCGTATAAAATCTTCGATCCTTTGCCTTTCTTCTTGCTGATGTTCCCAAGCTTCGAAGAGTGCCTCTAGCTCTTGGGATCTGCGTATTTCATACTGGCTATAAGTCCCCACATAGCGTGTAAGAGTACCATTGAATAGCTCATATACTTCTTTTACTGTAACATCGAGAAAGAATCTGTCATGCGAAACCACTAGCACTGCACCAGGATAGGCTTTAAGAAAATCTTCTAGCCATGTGCGTGCCTCTAGGTCGAGGTAATTGGTTGGTTCATCCAATAACATTATATCTGGCTCTTCGAGCAATATCTTCGCCAGCGCAAGTCGCATCTGCCAGCCACCAGATAGCTCGGACACAGAGCGTCCAAAATCCTTTATCTTGAAATCTAACCCAATCAAAACTTCGGATATCCTCTCTTCGCGGGTCCAGTATTCTGCCTGCTCAAGCCTTTCAGTTATTTCATGATGCTTTGCAAGAAGGCGTTCTGTTTCTTTTTCACTCAAAATAGAGGAATCCAATGATCTACCAATTTGTTCCTGTTCTTTTAGAAGATTATGATAGAATGAAAATGCACTCTCTGCGATCTCATGAACAGTTCCTGATTCGAATTGAACTCCTGTCTGTGGAAGGTAGGCTATTCGAGCGTCCTTTGTAGCGACGACTTCTCCTGCATCTGGTTTGACAAGTCCCGCAGCTATTTTCATAAGTGTCGATTTGCCAGCGCCATTGGGCCCAGTCAATGCTGCACGAGATCCATCCTGCAAATTCAAGCTTGCATTCAATATAAGATCTCGGGCGCCGAATGAAAGCCTAATTCCGCTCAACTGCAGAAAGGGCATGTTATCTCAACCTTATTTACTTATAAGGTAATAATTTACAGGAGAGAATCTCGAATCGATACTCTCCGTAGTTCCTCTTAGGCTCACCTGAATCGCTTTGGCAATGATAAGCTGTTCATTCTCGAAGCGATATACAAAATCATACCTCTGGGATTCTTTACCCATAAGAAGCGAAAAACCACCCATCCAATAGGATGAAAGAGGAGCCGCTAAATGTAGCCCAAACCGAATTTTACCTTTTAGAGCATTGGTATCGGATCCTGGAGATATTTCAGGGGCAAAACCAGCAGGCAGTTGATCGATATGGCTCCATTCAAAGTTCCCTTTAAGGTCTATAGTTAAAATCCCCGCATGGTCAGAAAGAAAGGTCACTGATGAGCTACCATCTGTTTGAAGCTGTGAGACTCTCTGGAAAAAGATCTTCAATTCCGAATCACGGCGTGAACTCTCTCCTGAGATAATAACTGGAATCGATGTATCTAGGTGTACGAAACGAGCTGCTTGTCCTCCAAAAATCCAGCCTTCTTCAGGGAGCACAGGCTCTAGACCACTCCAATCCGCTACAATTGTCGATTCATTTTCGAATTTGATTCTAAGATTCGATCCCTCGAACACGAGCCAATCTCCCATCTGACTGACTGAACTGAAATCAAAGGCCTTCGAATAGCCAGGTAGTTCTATTCTGACTTGAGAATTCTTTGCGTCCGCAAAAAGCCCATATTGGAGCAAGAAAAGATCTGGATCGACAGTGTCTTCATCTAGCATGAGCTGATAATAAGCTGGACGCCACGGTTTTGCGTATATCATATCGAGCAATGAAGCGCTGGGGGTTGGGGCCGTTGTTAATACAGGCACGCTTATGCCTTCTTTTTCCTCATATAGAATCATGGTATTGCTGAATACATAACCCCGCGTGCCATCGGTAGCCTGTACAAAATACCACTCTCCAGGAAGAGCTTTTCCACCTGTAAATACAGCTTCGCCTTCTACTCTGTTAAGAACTTTCACCGATTCGCCAAGCCTTAGCCGATATACTCTCCGGCCAGTCACGCTTGGCTTGTCGCGCACAGGAAGGCCATCTCGCCCAGCGCTTAGATAATAGAGAGCATAAGGCGCAAATTCCCTGGCCCTCTTTTCTGCTGCTTTTTTCGAAGTAAAAAACTCGATCGTCGCAAAAGGCACTTCTATTTTTGTTTTGCTGTCGTCGGGCAAACCAATTATATAGGTTTTGCTTATGTTCGATTTTAGGTAAACAGGAACGATGGTGCCCGCCTTGGCCGCTGTTCCTTTTACAGACCAAATGACCAAACCCCATCCTTCTAATCTCGCGCAGCCAGCTAGCAAAATGCAAAATAGAATGAGAGCAAGGCCAAAAACCGACAAAATCCCTTTAATGATGCCGCGCTCTCTTCTCATTTTAAGATTCATACCTCAAGAGTGTACAATGCATGGAAAATTCTGGCTAGTATTTTTAGTCAGCATGAAGATGCTATAATAAATTATATGTCAGAGACACTCTCTCAGAAATCGCAAGAAATCAAGGAAAATAGCGGGAATCCGCCTAGTATCCATGCTGCTATAGAAATAGGGTCCACCGGCATACGTCTCATAATCGCTGAAATCGATTCGAAAGGAGACTTAAAGATACTCGATAGAGCCTCCAAACAATCCCGCATTGGTCGCGATGTATTCACTATGGGCAATATTTCTCGAGATGGTATGAGAGAAACAATTGCTATACTTGACTCATTTAGTGAGCTTCTTGCAGGTTATGGTTTACGCCCTGCAGATATCCAGGTGATAGGAACGAGCGCGCTCCGAGAGGCCTCGAATAGAGATACTTTTATAGATCGCATAAGCCTGCAGACAAGTTACCATGTTCGGATCATCGAAGACATAGAAGAAAATCATCTTATGTACCTGGCGGTAAAAAAGGCACTCGAGGACGAAAGGTCCTATCTTGGTCACTCGAATTCGATGATTCTAGAGGTAGGGGGCGGCACTACTGAGCTCATGCTTCTAAGAAAGGGGCAAATGGTCTCCAGCCATAGCCTTAGCATAGGCACTCTTAGAATAGATGAACAGATCCGCGAATCAGCACAGCAGCCCAGGCAATTCATAGAAATGTATCTCGAAAGCAATATAAAGACAGCATGCGATATCTTGGCCGAGGATTTGCAGCTCGATTCTGTGCGCACATTCGTTCTTATTGGTGCAGATGCGCGCTTTGCTGCACACTGCCTTTCAGATAAGGTCTTTAACAACTACACAGTACTAGATCGCAAGCAATTCATCGAGTTTGCAGACTATGTTGCAAGTATGCCTACCGAGGAGTGCATGGCTCAATATCACCTTTCTTGGAATGAAGCCGAAAGTTATGCCGCGGGGCTCACGATCGAGCGCATGTTTCTTGAAAGAACAGGAGCAGATACCATTATTGTGCCTAATATATCCATTCGCGAAGGCATTTTGCTTGCGCAGGTACAGGGCATGGATAAGAAAATCGAAGAGGAACTACGCAGACAGGTAGTAGCATCAGCCCGTGCTCTTGGTAAACGGTTCCATTACGATGAAGCCCATGCCGCTCATGTGAGGAACCTTAGCCTTAAAATATTCGATGCCCTGAAAAAGGAACATGGCCTTGGCATCCATGAGAGAATGCTACTCGAAATCTCAGCAATTCTTCATGATATAGGGACTTACATAAGGACAAGTGGACATCATAAACACAGCGAGTATATCGTCGCCAATTCGGAGGTATTTGGTCTCAACAGAGATGATATCAACATAGTATCTAATGTAGTACGTTACCACCGAAAGTCCCAACCACTTTCTACCCATGTCAATTTCATTGCCCTTCCGCGAGAAGGTCGCATCGTTGTACTCAAATTGGCGGCCATTCTGCGCGTTGCCGATGCGCTAGATCGAAGCCATCAAGGCCGTATCAAGGAGCTCTCTTTTGAACAGACCGAGGATAGATTCATAATTAGGACTTCAGAGTCACTGGATTTATCGTTGGAAAAGCTCTCTCTAGCAGAGAAAGGTGATATGTTCGAAGATGTCTTTGGACTCATACCAGTTTTAATCTAGAATATATCAATGTGAGCAAAAAGAGAAGAGTATGAAAGAATTTCCGATGCTGAACCGTGAGCTTTCTTGGCTGGATTACAATGCACGCGTACTTGAAGAAGGACTAAAGCCCTCTGTGCCTCTGCTCGAAAAGCTCAATTTTATGTGCATTTTTGCATCGAATCTGGATGAATTCTTCATGGTGCGTGTCGCGGCCGTCAAGACAGCTGCACTGACAGGACAGATCAACGAAGAATGGGCTGGTATGGAGCCACATGCTCTTCTAGAGGCTATTCATGAGAAAGTTCAAGCTTGCTATGACAAGCTATATGTCCATCTGCATGGAACAATTCTCCCTAGTTTGGCTGAATATGGTATTCAACTTGTTCAGGAAAAAGACTGGACGACCAAAGAAAGCAGATATCTCGAAAGACTTTTTGCAGAAAAGATCTATCCTCTCCTTACCCCATTACGGCTAGAAGATAACCATTTCCCATCGACAGGAAGTCTTCAGGTCCATGTCGCTTTTAGACTCGAAGAGAATGACTCAGTGGCAATCATTCAAGTACCTAAGAATATCGATCGTTTTATTGTTCTGCCACAATATCTAAGTCTAGAGTCCGATAATTCCGGAAGTTCTGCTACTGGTACAGCCTTTCGCATCGCTCTTCTAGAGGATGTCATTCTGGCATTTGGAAGTAAACTCTTTGCCGGTTTAAGAGTATCGAGCGGCCTTGCATTCAAGGTAAACAGAGATGCAGATTTCAGCGTGGATGAAGATAGGGACGATGATTTCTTGACCGCGATGGAGGAAGTGCTCACAGGGCGACAGAATTCTACGCCTGTGCGCATGGTCTATACGGGAGAAGATCAGGTTCTCATCAACACCCTGATGCAAAGCCTTTCGCTTGATGCCCTGGATCTATATCAAGCCGATTGGCTTATAGACCTGGGAAGAGCAAATGAGCTCTGCGATTCAGCGTTCTATAAGGTTCATGGCTTTACACCGGATAGGGCGCTATTCTTCCGACCATGGAAGCCTATCCGAATATTTGAAGAAAAAAGCAGCATCTTCGACTGGATCGATGAACATGACAGGTTCATAAATCTGCCTTATGAATCCTTTGATGTTGTCCAGCGCTTCATAGAGGAAAGTGCGAGCGATCCATCGGTCTTAGGAATAAAAGTAACACTCTATAGAACGAGCGGCCTGAATTCACCTTTTGTGCATGCCCTAGCTAAAGCGGCACGGAGCGGAAAACAGGTTGTTGTCGTCCTCGAGCTCAAGGCACGCTTCGACGAAGAAAAGAACATCTCATGGGCTACCGAGCTTGAACAGGCAGGTGCAATCGTAACTTATGGTGTTGCTCGGTTTAAGGTACATGCAAAGGCAGCCTTGATTATTAGAAAACGACAAGATGGTAGCATTGCCCGATATATTCACCTGTCAACAGGAAATTATAACGAAAAGACCGCAAGAAGCTATGTTGACTTTTGTCTATTTACCTCAAATCCTAGTCTATGCACGGATATTGCTCTCTTCTTCAACATTCTCACTGGTTATTCGAGCATCCGATCGCTCTCGCTGATAGCTCTTAGCCCTTTTGATCTCAAGGATCGCATCATCGGGTTTATTGAAAGAGAGATAGCGCAAGCCACTCCGGAATCACCAGGCCTCATAATCGCAAAGCTCAATTCCCTATCAGATCCTGACCTAATAGCAGCTCTCTATCGCGCTTCTGCCAAAGGAGTACAGATAAAGCTCAATGTGAGGGGAGTCTGTACACTGATCCCAGGGGTAGCTGGCCTTTCAGAAAATATCGAGGTCTGTTCGGTCTTAGGACGCTACCTTGAGCATGGTCGAATGCTGTACTTCAGAAATGGTGGCTCGGAAGAGCTATACATCTCCAGCGCTGACTGGCTCCAGCGAAATATGAAAAAAAGGCTGGAATTGCTATTTCCAGTGCTCGATAAAGAGATCAAAGCAAGATGCAAGGACATTCTGAATATCTACTTTGCAGACAACACTCATGCCTATAGACTTAAAAATGATGGCACATGGATAGACCTCTCGCTCTCTCGACGTCCAGAGGATCCCCTTTTATATGCACAAGAAAAGCTCTATAAAATGGCCAGAAAAACAGCTCGAAACCTTGAGGAAAAGCAGGAAATCCTTCAGGTAAGGCGATCGAAAGGGAAGTCTATTGGCCAATAAACTCTATAATGCTTTCTATAAAAGATAAAATTTAATTTGCAAGGACAAGAGACATGAAAGCAAAAAAAGAGACTTTGGATCATATCCGAAATAAGAAGGCATTCATAATTGACATGGATGGCGTGATTTATCATGGGAATGTACTTTTGCCTGGCGCCGACATATTTGTAGAATGGCTCAAATATGAGAAAAAGCGATTTTTATTCTTGACTAATTCGAGTGAACGTTCTCCTGAGGAGCTTTCGCAAAAAATGGCAAGGCTTGGAATAGAAGTCGGATCTGAGCATTTCTATACAAGTGCTCTTGCTACGGCTGCCTTCCTAGCAAGCCAAAAGCCTAATGGCACAGCTTACGTCATTGGAGAGCCAGGACTAATCCATGCATTGTATCGGATTGGTTATACGATGAACAATGTAAACCCCGATTATGTCGTTGTCGGCGAAGCTAGCAGTTACAATCTCGACACTCTCATAAAGGCTGTGCGGCTCGTTCTTGGAGGAGCGAAACTTATAGGCACGAACCCAGACCTTACAGGCCCTACCGAAGGGGGCCTAGTACCTGCATGTGGGGCATTGGTCGCACCAATCGAGCTCGCCACGAGCCGCAAGGCATACTTTGTCGGCAAACCCAATCCACTCATGATGCGACATGCGCTCCGAACTCTAGGAACAACACATGAAGAGACAATTATCATCGGCGACAGAATGGATACAGACATAATAGCAGGCATAGAGTCTCAAATCGAAACCATACTCGTTTTGACAGGTGTTACCGAGGAGAAAGACATGCCAAAATTTGCCTATGCACCCACTTATGTGCTCGAAAGTGTTTCGGAAATACCACAATAAGGCAGATTTGGTCCGTCAGTCTTCTAAGCGAATAAGGCTAGCAGGTATTCTCGGTATTTTATCACCCTCTGCGATTCGTACTTCTTCTCCCGAAAGCAAATCTGTTCCTTCGATGTTAAAGAGAGCGCTAGGTGTATATTCCAGCGAGGAAGAAGCTTTTTTGGATGCACTTCCATAAAATCTCTGCCTAGCAGGACTATCAAGTTCAGGCTGAATTACAAGAAGATAATTGCCCTTCCTTATCATAGATCGATCAATAGGGTAAGGCATTTTTGTAGGCTCGACACTCCTTAGGCAATAGATGACTTCTTCTCTGGCAGACCCATCCTTCAGTCGGAAGTCCTGGCCAATTGTCCATGAAAAGAAAGGAGCCTCCTCTTTTGCTTCTTTTGTAGCCCGCAAGCTTGCAATAAAATAGCGCTCGAACTCCTTATCACCTAGCTCTAGCTCTATCGGATCCTTCTCGAAAATGTTGGGTTTATGTTCGAGAGCCAATTCCTGCCCCATGTAGCTCATCGATACTCCAGGCAAGAATTGATAAAAAGGAGTCATTGCGCGCAGCTTCGCTCGATTT
>ENA-UPXM01002034-UPXM01002034.1-activated-sludge-metagenome-genome-assembly--contig:-NODE-2034-length-24622-cov-6.504376_pt1 | contig 24622 bp, 9 predicted proteins | sample MGYA00238178_ERZ772708 | MGnify/ENA primary metagenome ERZ772708 (study PRJEB29002, sample SAMN05720212) | activated sludge metagenome | isolation source: anaerobic digester from wastewater... | reverse complement strand
CATACGGATGAATTACATAATCTCTTTAGTGGTTTGACTACCATGAGAGATGATACGGAATTATACCCAGAGTTTATTCCGCTTAATGATTACAATGCTGATGGCTCTTATAACTTAGATTTGCTAGATTACATCTATGCACTTCGTGATCTAAATCTTAAACAAGGTAAGCTTGCTGGTAATTTACTTCAAGTAGCTTTCCAATCTAAAAATGGGTTAGGGATTGCAACCGATCGTAATCCTATCACACGTAAGTATCAATTACTCATCCATGCGATTGATAGCATTGGTGAGTATGTAGAAGATGAAGCATCTCGTGGTGCAGTCTACGCATTATATTTAACTGCTAGTGAAGTTGCTGCACTTAAAGATTCTCTATGGGATCTCATTCCTACTGAAGGAAAATTAAATAATAAGAAACGTTATCAAGTTAGAAGTAAGTTCAAGACTGCTGAAGAATTTAAAGCAGCTGCTTTCAAAATGCTTGATATTACAAACAAACATGTCAACTTAAATAAGATTCTACCTGTCTACGGATTAAGTACTGAAGGCGGTAGTGTTGCATTTACAACAGGTGATCTTGGTCAACAATCTTTAGGCTTTTCACCATTCACTTATATTACTTCTATTTATAGTCAAAGCTTTATTGCTAAAGACTTCTTAGATCTTTTTGGTAATACCCGCTTTGAGAATACCCACCGCATGGATGATGCTGCTTATGATGAAGCACTTAATCTCGTTAGGGGTAAAACAGTTAAAGCATTCCTTGATGGTTATGCATCTGCAACAGCAGAACAAAAAACAAACATCTACTATGAGATGCTTTACAACATTGTTGCTGTATCTAAAGTTTTAAATGATAATATCGTAGGAAGTGCTATTGATGGCTATGAACGTATTCAATCTGTTCTAGGTGATCGAAGACTAAGAGAGATCATTGGACAAGAACTCAATGCTTTAGATTATCGTCGTGTGAATGGAGAACAGTTAGACCTTGCTGCTGAGTATGCACGCATCGCACGTCTTGTTACAACAGAACATGCAAAGAATGTGCCTACAACTCAAGGCATTAAAACACGTAAAGACAGACGTGTGTTACGTTCAGATATTCCAATCTATCGTCAGACAGATCTTGATTATAAATATACTGCACTTACTGGAGCTGAAGCTGCTTACTTAAACCCACGTAATGCTATTGAGATCACAGGTGATGATATCAAAATGTTAGCTGATATCAATGAGGCACGCTTCATTGAAAGAGCTACTCTACAAAACCCTGAAGCAAACTCTGCAAAGAGACTTCTTCAGCTTTTTAAAGCTGCTAGCTCTGAAGCAGGTGATAGTCTTAACATATACATTGATGCACTTTATAAATTAGATGATAATGATCGTGAGTACTTAAGACGTTTACTTAAAGGGGTTCTATCAAAAAGTGATTATGCACTGCTTGAAGAAAAGTTTGCTTTACTTGATAATGAATCAGATATATACAGAACACAAAATAATTTATTACCTATTGGATCTAAACTTGCAGTAGGTGAATCCTTTGAACGTACAATCTCTTTAGCTCTTGATACTTCTGGTCTTGTTAAGAAGGGTGATGCTAATGATCCTGTCCGTAAACAAATCTTAGAGTATATGACTAATCGTTTAGCTAATACAACACTTGGCAAACAGGAGTATAAACTTTCGGAGATTGAAGCATTAGCTGGTAAGAACTTAGAGTATGACATGTTGAAAAAACTTGCACAACTTATGGGATTAGAAGTTCTTCCTGGTATCAACCGTGAAGCAAGTATCATGATAGCTAATATGGCAATGAAAGAAAACCTTGGTAACTTTGTTCAATCTATTGCTGCTTTAAAACAAAGCTTGATAGATACAGAATTCTTTGGTAACAAAAGATTAAGCCCAGAAGCTGCTGGGCGTTTAGCATTGGAAATGTATCTTAAGTCTTCAAACGTAGACTATCAAAGTGAATGGACGAAGTATTTACTTGTTGATGCTAAGACTGGTAAAGTGATTGATACTGCACAGTGTATGGCTGGAGCTAAAGAATATAATAGCTTAATGCGTACGATCACAAATCTTCTTGATCCAGAAGAGAAAAGAGACATCATCATCTTTGAATTAGATAAGAACATGATGAATGCAAACAATGCAGTACCTGCACAGATGCTTGGGTTCTATGAACTCAATGCAACAAACCGTGATAAGTTCGTCGACATCTTTATTAAGAATGCTCTTGAACAATGGAATAACAATCCATTCTTTGCAAGTTCTAATCCAGACATTGTAGATCCTTTTGATAAGATCTCTTATGTCTATCGTCATACACCATCAATCAAAGATCGTAAGGAATATTTCTATGATGCATTGATCAACTCTGGTGTAGATAAACTAACTGCTCAACAAGTTTCTTATGACTTCTATGATCTTCAATCATCTAAAGCAGAGAACTCTAAGCAAGCACAGATTTTATTTAATACATGGGACTTACTAGAAAACTTTGATCCAGAAGTTGCACGTAAAGTTCATGCTCAGATGGCATGTATGAATGATGTCATGAAATACAATATCACTTATGATTCAGTACCTGAACTTATTAAACAACGTCTAGTTGAACATGCTCATACTGATAACATGGGGTATGCTAACTTCGTAAACAAACTTCTTAATGGTACACAAGAAGAAGGTACTCTTGCTTACATGCAACTCATGAAGAATATTCAAAACACCTTTGATGCTCTTGAAGCGAAGTCAGTCGCTTTAGGTGATCGCATTAGTGCCCATGCTCCTGAAGATGAAATTAATCGATTAGCTCAAGAGATCATTAATGACTCTGCTTATTACTATGATCTTTATAAAGTTTCAGATAAAGCTACCCAAGAATGGATTAAACTGCATCATCGTCAGAACACATACACACTTAATCAAATTGGTGATCTACATAAAGATCTTTACAAGATGACATCAAGTCTAGCAAGAGTTATGCGTAAGATTACTTCCCTTCCATCATTAGATGTCCAATCTCCAGAGTTTAAGGAAGCTCTTCTTAAGCACGCCTTTAAAGAATATATCTTTACAAGCAAACATGCATCTGCAGTTAGCTTGGCATTAGATAACACTGATATCAATTACTTATTGCAGTTCAGAAGTCAACTGCTTCCTTTACGCATCTCCGTGAATGGAGATCCTAATGTAAAAGACTTTGATCTCACTCAGAAGATTAATAGCCGTAAACTATCATATGACGTTGAGAACTTCTATGATGATAAAGGTAAAGGCTTTATCTTCCAAGTAGGTCTTTATATGGAACGTCAAGATGGTACATTCAGAGATCCAGAAACTATTTATGTTCCTGTGTTTGATCCTAAGACTGGTGCACCTATCCGCACACTTAATGATATTCAAGCAGCTGGATACGGTAAGATCTTAACAGACTATGAAGGATCTGCTGGTATTCGTAAAGCATTGAATGGCTACATTGAGTTCATGAAGAATTATAATCCTAAGACACCTATTGATTTAGAAGCACGCATTGCATCTATGCTTCAAGGTGATGATGATTATATCACAATCGGTTTTAACAACAAGGTCCATGATAATGTGTTACTTATTGAGAATGGATTACTTAAACCTGACTCATTATTATTTGCTCCAGGTAAGAATGTGGACCTCCTTAATGACGTCTTATCTGGTATTCAAACTGCGTTACCTATTACAAACAAGAAGACATTGACAGCTTATCTAGAAGCATCAGGTATTAGATCTACTGAAGCCCATGATGGTGGTGAAGATGCTAGAAACACATTGACACTTCTTAAGACAATCGTAGACAAAGCTCACAACCTTAATGAAACCAGACAAGATGGTATCCTTGATCTTGAGAAGATTGGTCGCATGATTACAGGTGATCAAAACTTTAAGCTTGAAGATCATTTAGCTATCTTTGATGAGCCTGATATGAAACTTAATATTGATGATCTACCTCAAGGTGCTAAGGATTGGATTGAATCCTATAGAGATAACTTCCGTAATGAAGATAACCTTTATCGTAAGACTGAAGCAATCGATCGCTATAATTATCTACTCTTACAACAAGAGAGTGAAATCAATAGAAAGAAACAGGATGACTACATTCGTACACTTCCTGAAGAAGTTAGAACATTAGTAAGTGTTATGCAGAATGGGGAGACTCATGAAAAGATTCGTTCTCTAATCTCTTATTTAGCATTGACACAAGAACCAAATGCTAATAAGTATGTGAATCTAGATCTATCTGATCCTGATCAACTTAAATATATTCTTACTGATGATCGTACAGGGTTACTTGATAAGGTTATTGATATTCTTAATATTACTTATGCTAAACAACTCCCTAATAAAACATTAGGTAGTCTCTCTACTATATTCACTAAGGATGTAGATCAAATCTTAGCAGATATAAATAAGGTATTTCCTCATCTAACCTTAGAAGGTTACAACAAGTTTGTTGAAGAAGAAAAACGCACCAAGCAAAAACCTTTAGTCAGTGCTGTAAACCATCACTTCTATTCAGGTGAAGATGTTGCTGGCTATACTAAACTTAATAAGCTTAGACAAGATGAAGCATACAAGACCTCAACCTATCGTGTTATGAATACCCTTGCTCCAATCTATGACAATGTCATTGATACGATTGAATCCGATTATATTAAGAATTATATTCGTGAAGCATTAGCCACACCTTATGGTAGACTTAATGATAACCCAATCGATAAGACACGTAAGGTATGGAAGATTAATAGTAATGTCAGAGAAGCACTCTTTGATATTATTGAATCAAACCCAATTAAAAAGATTTCTAAACGTGGCTTGAACACTATGATCCAAGGTGTTAAAGTAGGATCTAAGATATCTGTTAATGGTGTTACAGAAAAGGTAGTATCAGATACTATTTATACAGATGTTGCTGGCTTTAAAGAACTTATTGGTGTAGACTATGATGTTGCAAAACAATACTATGCTGGTGATGGTGATGCCTTATATATCACAGTACTTCGTCACCCTGGTGATAAAGTTGCTATGCCTATATTTAAAATTAAAGTCTCTGAAACAGCAGATCTTAAAACAGCAATGTCCCCTGATACACTCCGTGCTTTATTAGGTGGAGACGTGGATGGTGATGGTGTCATCATGATTCAACCTACAAAAGCTATGCAACCTTTTGCTAAATCAATTATGCCTATCACACGTTCTGCTTTCTATGTATGGGATAAGATTGAAGATATCCTTGGTAGTTACAAAACAGTCCCTACCAAAACAAAAGATAATTATGGATTGATTGAATTCTTACAAAATGGTTTAACTAAGTTGACACGTAGTAACTTAGCAGACCTTTATAGTGGTAAACTTGATTACACTAAAGCCTCTGAAGATGCTATAGTAAAAATTAAATCATTACTTGCAGGTGCTAAGCTCACTCTATCTGATGATGAAATTAAAACTTTGTTACCATTAGTATGGATTACTCGTGGTCCTAATGTTGCAGAATATGTATCTAATGCAACAAACGTTCCTTACTTTACTTACAACTTAAATCTTGCTGATGATCCTAATAACTTAAATGCACGAAGACTTATTAAAGATATGAAGAACTTCATTTGGGGAATCAACATGGTTGTTGACCAAGGTTCTGGTATGATTCAAAAGTCTTATATTCAAAAGCCAGAGTTCGAAACTGTATACAATAAAGCATTCAACTATGCACCATTTAATCTAAGTAGTGAATCTTTAGATCGCTTACATGCTATCATTCAACAAAACCCAGATGTTATTGATAAGATTAAAGTATCCTTAAAAGATTCTTTAGCTGCAGATGTATTCCTATCAGCATCTAGTAAGAAGATATTTAATAAGATCATTGATAAATTGACAGATGGTAATGATGTCCTTTGGGCATTAAGATCCTATGAAGATAGTGTTCGTAACTCTAAGAAGGCTGAGTCCACAATCATTAAAGCTATATCACAATATCAAAAGGATGTTAAGTCTGAAGAGGCTACTAATCCTAATGAAACATATATTAATGCATTAAACGCATTACGTAGTACACAAGTAGATACTTCTGCGGATAAATTTATATCAGATCCTATCGACGCTCTTGATCAAGCAGCTGATCTTTTAGTTACGATCTTAGGTGACGAGCTTAGTGAAGTATACTTTAGAGATGTTCGCTCAGGTCAAAATGAGATCAGCTTCTTAATTCATCAGTATAGAAAAACATTTCCACAACTTACAGAAGTTAAGTCTAAACTAGCAGATCCTGACAATCAGGATGGCTTTATTGGTACACAGCAACGTACGATTCTTTATATTAAAGATGAGAGCTTTACAGACGATACAGTTTATAAAGGACCAGCTGCAAATGATATGGCTTATGCTAACTTTAAAAAACTTCGTCTATCAAATGATGAAACGCTAAAGCTTAGTCTCGGTGATGAACTTGTTGCTGGTAAAGCTTTATCCACTACACAACGTGTACCTGAAGAGCTTGATGGTTATACTGTTGCAAGAATCATAGGTAACGATGTGATTGTATATAAAGATCTAGATATTAATGGACAAGCTAAAGTTGGTATTGCTGGAACTGCTATTACTAAAGCAACTATTACTCCAGGTGAATTTGATCTCAGCCGTTTTAAGAAGGGCTTTGCAGATGATGTAAGTTTTATCTCTGGCTATGCTGGATTAAACACAGCTAAGATTGATACCTCTGTTGCAAAAAATTTAACAACTAAGTATTACAATGAAAACCAAGTACAGATCACAGATCCAAAACAATTTGCTAATGCTAAGTACATTAAACTTACAGCTCCTGTTGCACTCGCTGCTCATACAGGTACATGGAAAGGTAATGCTAAGTTAACTGTATTAGATGAGATTCATATTAATACAAACCAAAGAAATCTTGAAAGCATTGCAATGCTTGATAACAACATTATCAAGGTTCAAGATGGTCAGCTTATTGTTGATAACTCTGATATTGCTAGACTTGAAAGTATTATTAAGACAAGGATACATCAACCAGATTACATATCTAACAATGGTGCTATCGTTTATAAGATGATGCTCTTAACTAAGCTTGTTGAACATTCAACAATCGCAGATAAAGAAGCATACCTTAAGACAAACTTATTCCAAAGAAACTTTGCTGGAGCTAAAGGTACTTCAATCATTCAAGCCTTTATTAATGAACATTACAAAGGATCTAAGTTTGAAGCATTCAAAGATTCTCTTACACCTATGGAAAGAGTTTTATTCAGTGATGCTGTTCTTAATGAAGTATTCAAATTAGAAACAACTAAGTTCCCAGTAGATCCTAAAACAAAGCGTGTACAAGAATCTAAGCGTAACGAATACAAAGTCATTCGTAACTTAGAAAACACTATCCAAGGTACACCTTATAAAGTTAAAGGTCAACTTGGAATGGATATGAACACAAGTATTGTTGATGGTGTTCGTTATGAAAGTATTCCAGATACATTTATATCCATGGTTGATTTCTATAACTTATTAATCAGAGAATACAACAAAGAAACTAATCAGGTGTTACCTTACTTATCAGAACGTGATGCACAACGTGCTACAGCTCTTGGCGTATTTAATGAAACCAAAATGTTTAAAGGTATGCAAACAACAAACTTTAATCCAACACCGATTGAGTATATGAATCGTTATGATACTGACGGTAGTCTTATGTATAACATTGATCCTAAGATGGGATTCCTTACACTCCCACAACAAAAGAGTGATAGTGTAGGAGGTAACATTCGTCTTGCTGGTAATGCTCCTGACTATAGAGAATCAATCGATGAAAAGATTACAAATAATTATCTTGATTCAAAAAACAAAGTCTTACATCCAGAACGTGGATATGGCGAACAAACATATCGTGATCGCCTAGCTATCTTATTATCTAGTATTTTAGCTGATAAGTCTGATGCTGTTACAATGACATCACGTATTAGTCCAGACTATAACACACGTCTGTCTTTTAACCCTGAACGTTTAAGATTAGACTTAGATCCAGAATCAAATCAATACAAAGTTAAATCACAACCTGTAACAGGCTTTCATAACATCGATCCAAGTAGATTCAATGAGGTTATGCGTGAAGCCTTTGCTTCTAGAGATTTCTATAAGCAAGCTGCTTCACAAAAAGATGAAATGAATAGTATGCTTGGTCGATTCATAGATCGATCTATGGAATATAAAACTGAAGAACCTGCACTACGTGAGGACTTCAATACACCAATCAAAGGTAAACAACAGTCATCTGATGCAGAACAATACTACCGTGATCATATTGGTAATGGTTTATATGTAGATGTTGAAGAAGCAGTATCTAATACACGTATGCCTAGAGATGTAACTTCTGGTAACCCAGATAATATTAATAAGGTATATGGCTCAGACTTACTTTCAAGTACTAAGATTAAAGTAGAAGATGAAGCTTCTATTGTAGCATCTCAGTTTGCAAGAGATATCCGTTCAGAACCTACAGCAATCGCTAGAGAATTCCAGCTTGATCTTGTTGAGATTTATAGACTTGCATCTCAGTATGGAATTGCTGATGATGTTGTTAAGTATAACTACATTTCACTTATGTATGATCGCTTAAAGAATATAGACTTAGCACTCAAAGGTTCAGGTTTAACTGAGCAAGAACGCATCAGCTATAAACAATCTCAGATTGAGATTAGAAAGTTAATAACATTATCTGATGAAGAAGCTAAATCCTTTATGGTTAAGTTTGAAAAGGTATACCCTGATGTTGTAAATGCTATGGCTATACTAAACATTAAGTTGATGGAATCAGCTAGACTCTATGCTAACATCAATGGTGAACCTAGTCCATTTGCATATTTCTTACTTCCATCTGAAGTACAGGCTGGCACAGAAAAAGAAGTACATCGTTATGTATCAAGCATGTATCTTAATACTAAGCTTGATTCTATAGATAAGTTACCTTCCCTTGAAGGTTACAATTATTTCAGAAGTGCTGATGCTTTAATTAAACAGATTTCAAAACAAGCAGCGATTGCTAATGCTGGTACACGTTGGAAACAAAATGGTTATATGGATAACAAAATTATACAAGATATTGTTCAAGAAACTTTTGAAGAATACCGTGAATCCTTTATGGAGCTAGGTAAAGAAGATGTTTATAACAAAGAGGTTGACCAATACAATATGATAATCGAAGGGTTAAACCATGCTGTTGATGATGGTGGATTCTCTGCTTATAAGAGCACAAAAAAATTTGGTTTAGTAAGTGAATCATTAGGTAGAGCTTACCTTGAAGTATACGATGATATTCAATCTAGACTTACAGAGATTGGTATCAGTAGACAAGATGCATACAAGATGTATCGATCTACAAAAGATGTTGCTACAAAAACTAGAATGGAAAGTATCCTTAACCTTTATGATTTTGGTAATGATATTATTTCTATCTTGTCCTCTAAGCAAGCTAAAGGTAACCAAGGTAACACATTCTTAAAAACACTTTATAGCAGACTCGCAAACAAGTATCCCGACAAAGTCTTAGTAGATTCCTTTGGTAGAAAACTTGATCCAGATATCAATAGCTTTAGAAGATTATCTCCAGCGTCCTTTGAATTCGTGGACAAAATCCTTAAATATTATAGCCCATTCAATGGTGGGTTTGAAACAAACGTAGCACTCGATGCTTTAAATGGTGATGTGTATTACATGTCGAAGTCATTAGCTAATATTGTCTTTGATGAATTCTATACCACTAAAGTACCAAGTAAAACAAAAACCTTCTTAAAACAAGTTCAAGCATGGGCAGTTCGTATGCTTATGTCAAACCCACTTAAGTTACCTGACCGCATGGCAATTTATACAGGGTTCGACTTAGGTCTACTTGGTATGGTTAATCCTGAGGTTTATTTAAAACTTGGTGAAGCACGAAGAGATCTTAGTGCATATGCAAGCAGTAAGGGTACAGTATCTAATGAACAACTTAATGAATATCTTTATGCTCGTGGCTTTGATCCAGAGCACACTGATGTTACTCAAATCTATAATGATGTGCAGGGTTTTGATAATAATGGTGGCTTTATGCAACCTTACTTTGATAGCATAAATAAAAAATTCTCTTATCAAACAGAGTTTGTTCGTTATGCGTTTTGGTTAGCAACTAAAGCACGTATTGAAAAAGGTAAGAGTCCTTTGTATGGTTCTGCGTATCACCAAAAAGATTACATAAGTAGTCTTGGTGATATTGTAGGATCAGAAGGAGAAATCAAAGTATCTAAAGCTGGTAACCAAGCAGCCTACGTTATGGGACAAAACATTGGAGCACCTGGTGACTTCCCTATCTTAGCGAAGAAGTTAAATGGTTATGCAGCATTCACAACATTCCCTCTTGCATTAGTAAGATGGGGAGTAGGTGAAGCGAAGTCTATGAGTACTGCTATGAAGAATCTCTTCGTTGAAGGTGAGACTTCAGGGGCAATGAAACACTTAGCTGTTCAAGGATTAGGTATTGCTGGTATCTATATGGCATCAAAACTAATCTATATGCTTCTTGCAGATATGTTTAATATTCCTGAAGAAGAAAAAGAAAAGTGGGAAGAAGAACAAGGTGTACCTAAAATCTTTAGTACCTTGGTTCAAGGATCACCTGTGATGGATTACTTCAGTTCTATCAACCCTCTCTATGAGTTAGGAGAAATGACTGTAAATCCATTCATTGATGGTGTTAAAGAAAACCAAGGTGACTTAACTAAAGGTATCGGTGATGGCTTAGCTAAATGGTCATTACAAAATGTTGTAGGTAGAATCAATCCAGGTATCAAAGCTGGAACTGAAGTAGTTGCTGGTTATGATCTAATCAAAGACCGATTGATTCCTACAAGAGATAGGTACAATGCATTTGAAAACTTATACCGTAAGACAGCTGGATTCATTCTGGGTTCTTCTGGTGCTAACAACATGGTTAACTACATGAAATCATATGAAGATAAAGATGAACCTGCTATCAAACGTATTGGTGAAGGATTACAAAGAGCTGTATCTGCTGAGCTTGGTAACACCAAGACTTACAAATCTAACCTAAGAAATTATTATAAAGCAAACAACTTAATCCAAGCTTACCGTTATGCATCTAAAGATACAACGGATAGAGATGGTGACTTTGATTATGATGCTTACTCTAAGGTGAAAAGTGAAATAGAAACAGCTATGAACAATAAGGCTAAAGAATCTGAGATCTATGCAATTATTGCTGGAGCTTTAGAAGAAGGTATTCCAATCGCTGAGATTAGATCAGCTATGAAGAACAACTCCTTGCTTTATAAACTATCTACGATCTCTGATCAAGATAAGTTTGTGGCATCACTTACTCATGCTGAATTAGAAACTGTTAGAACAGCTCTTGCTTATGAGGACTACATGTTCCCATGGTTAGATGATGTTCAAGATAAACTTGATGAGGCAGTAGGTAAGAGTTCAAGTTACTATCCACGTGTGTATATGAACAACTATGTACCAAACTACATTAGCAGCTACACTAAGTACATGAGAACTAACCCATACTACAGACCATACAAACCTTGGGAGCCTGACCTTATTGAAGAGACACCTCTTGAAGCGTTCAAAGGTAAGAAGGAATGGAAAGATTGGGGGAATGACTAATGGGTACAGTACTAACAGTAACACCTAACTATCGTCCACATCCAAAACAAATACTATTACATAATGCTCCTGTATCATACAATGATATCTGGATCATCTTATATGGAGGTAGCCGTGGCTCTGGCAAATCAGCTGGAGCCTTGGCTGATGCCTTCCTTTTTGCACAGACTTATCCTGGTGCTAAGATCTGTATTCTTCGTGAGAACTTAGATGCGGTTAAGCAATCATTTCTGGATAAGCTACCCTCATTATTTCCACAAGAAGTTGAAGGTATTAAGATCTATGATTACCGTGAGAAATCTTCTTCATGGTATCCATCACGATCAATCGTATTTCCTAATGGATCTTACATTACGCTACAACGTGTAGCTAACTATGCTGAAGCTAGAGAAAAGCAAGGGTGGGAATTTCATTACCTCATCATTGATGAGTTAACTAAACAAGAAGAAAGAACTTTTGATTATCTTTTAACCATGGTTCGTTCCGCTACAGTTATGAACAAATACACAGGTAAACCTTTACGTATTCCGACAAAGGTTGTTTGTGGTTGTAATCCTGGTGGTATTGGACATAAATGGGTTAAAAAAAGATTTATTGACACTACTGTTGTGAAGTATGATGAAAACATGACACCTATCCAAACAAAAGACTTTATTGAATACATTGAAGATCCTAGAGATGGATCTCATATCAAACGTTATATCAGATTCATACCAGCTTCTTACAAAGATAATCCATTTCTTAATGCATCATACGTAGCTAACTTAATGGCATTACCTGATCACATGAGACAAATGGATATGTATGGTAACTGGAATGTTGTTGCTGGTAAAATGTTTGATCTTAAGGATGAACAAAAGGTTAAACCCCACTTCGTTCAACAAGATCTTGATAAGTTTGAAGGACACATGGAAGTATTCATCTCTATTGACTGGGGGTACAAACCTTCCTATCATAGTGCTCATTGGTATGCAGTGTTTCCTGACCATAGAGTAGTTGTATTCCAAGAACTCTATGGACAAGAACTTATCTTTGAAGATTTCGTTAAAGAGATTGCACGTCTATCTGAAGGTTTCTACATCAGTGCCACCTGTCTACCACATGATATGTTTAGAACAGGTGATCGTTATCGTGACGACAAAGGTAGAGTCATTGGTGAAACTAAAGCAGATGTCTTTGATAGTTATAACTTGAATAGTATCTCTGTTGAATCAGGGAAAGGTAAAGTTCAAATGCGTTATGATAAGATTCATTCTGCAATGACACTTACTACAGATGATGGTATTTACAAATTTAGATTTAGTGAATCCTGTCCTATGTTAATTGAAGAATTAGAGAATGCAGTTCATGATGATGTAGATCCTACAAAGATTGCAGCTACATGTTTAGATCACGCCCTTGATGACTTCGGTTTATTCTTAGTTTATTACTCAGATGATATTGAACCTATTGGCTTTGATCATATGATTAAAGATAATCGCTCACGCTTACAAATAATCCTGGAAGAAGATGAAGCTAGACTTGAAGAAGAGGAAGAACAGGACTTTTTTGTGGGGGTGGACAATATGTGGGACGTATGATATAATTTAATCGAGTTAAAATAGGAGGTTACTATGTATTCATTTCAAAGATCAGAAAATGTTCCAGGTGTCAAACAGCCAGTTCGTATGGGATATCCTGAGAACACTTACCCAGATATCTGTCTATGCACAGATACATCGTTACACAACTACATCGTACTGAACTCAGCAATACTAAGAGATGCACTGTTGAACAGTAAACAACTTCTTGAAAGTATGGGCTTAAAAGTAGTTGATGTGAAGGCAGCTCAAGAGATGGCAGAGATTATTAAATCTAAACCGAAACCTAAAGCTAAAGAAGTTATTAAAGAAGTGAAGGTTGTTGAAAAACCTATTACAGAGGAACTAGTTGCAACAACTGAAACCCCTGAAGCTATGGAAGGTGATGAAGAATGGAGCTAGCATTAGCGATTGTTATCGCAGCATTTGCTATTATTATTGTCATCATTTTGGCTATTATGATCTATCAGCAAATGCTTTTACTTAATGAAGTTAATAAACGTTTGTTACTCATGACAAAAGAGTCTATTGAAAAAGAACGATATACTATGGAAGAATTACAAAATCATTTGACCACTCAGATGGAAGCTGCTAATTCTCCTAAACAAGAATACACTGAGGAAAAAGATGAACCTTTTGATCCTCATGGATATGAAGAAAGACTACCATAAAATTTGTATAGGAGGTAATTATATTGAGTGCGAAAAATATACCGCAATATATCAAGACATTTGTAGATAATTCTTCTACACACTTGATGCCGTATATTGCACAAGGTAAGTTTAATAACGAATTCATACGTGGTCGTCAGAACAAGCGTATCAATCCTCAAAGACTCACCATTGAAGATAAAAAAGAAGAACCTGCTGTTTATATTGAACGTAAAATTTTTAACAGATTGCTTCCTATCTACTTATATAGATATGGATTGCTCACACAAAACATGCCCATCCCTGGGATAAAACCTATACGAAATACCAGTAAAGAAGTAAGCGATGCTAAGAAGGTTAATGATTATATTTTAAGCTTCATGGCAGATAAGAACTTTAAAAAGGATTATCAAAAAGCAATTAAGCATGCTGATGTCTATGGTATTGAATGGTTTAAAACTGGAATTGACTGGACTGAAGGTAATGAAATCTGTGAGATTGAAACTACAATCGGTGAAACCAAAGGGAAGATGTTACTGAGAGAAGGTAAAGCCTACATCTCAGCAGTCCCTATGCACGAGATCTTCGTTGACTCTTTACATGTTGAGACCATAGATGATGTGAATGAACTTGTTCATAGACGAGCATTCTCAGTCGATTACATCAAAAAAAGATGGGGAGTCGAAGTTCAAAGAGAGAACATAGCAGAATCAAGGCTTCCTGTATACCCAAGATTTTCTAACTTAGGTTATACAAATGCGGGTGACATAGACTATGCTTATGTGTATGAATATTATAAAGCACCTGATGCAGTATACCCTGAAGGAAGATATGTTATTATGTGCGACAAACAAATTATATGGGATAGTATTCTCCCATATGTTAACGCAGAAAATAACAAGAGAGTTATTCCGTTTGATTTTTTTAATATGCAATCGGTCCCCCATCATATGATAGGGGTAACTGTATACTCTCAACTGATTCCTATACAAGAGACTTACAATGCAATCAAGAACAGATACCTTGAGTATGTGAATCACATTGCGATTGGTCAAGTCTATTACTGGGAAGGATCCTTGATCAATAAGAATGCATTCACGACTAAGCCAGGTAAAATGATTGGCTTAAAACGTAATGCAAGAAACCCAGTACCAGTTCAAAAAGATAAACTATCCATGGAGTTCATCAATTACTTGAGAGCTCTTGAAGATGATATGCTCATTACTGCTGGTCTATCTCAGATGGCAGCATATGGAACAACCAAGTCTAACGTCAGAACAGACGGTGTCGCTAATAAACTGTCTGAGTCTGATGAGAACAAGCTAGTTAATGCCTTAGATAATATATCTGAGTGCATGATAGGCGTGTTCAAAAAAATTATTTACCTAGAACAACAAAGACAAAAGATGTTGTTCGATCAACTTAAGGTTGCTAACGTGCAATACACGTTGCGATATGATATGTCTGATGTGAATCCTGAAAAGCTCACGATTGTTAACAGAGAATTTCTGATGCAAAGTGATCAAGCGATTGAGAAGAAGCTTCAGCAGATCATGAATTTTGGAATGTTTAACCCAGAGTCACAGATGTCTTACACATCTAAGATTGAATTGCTTAACTCACTAAGAGCTAACTTCCTTGTGGATACGTTAGATCCTGTAGAAAGAGCAACCCATGATCTATGTGATGAGGAACATGCCATCTTATTTGAGGGTGGTACTGATATACCCAAAGCAGAACCATTCCATGTGCACGCACAACATATCGTTGAGCATAACTTATTTCGAATCTCTCCTGAAGTAAGAAACCTTGCTAAGGTAAACCCTAAGCAATACAAGTCTATGCTCGATGCGATTGACATGCACATCAAAGAACATGAAAAATTCCAACAACAGAAACAAGAATCAAATGTCTACGCAAATGCCAAGGCTGGCATGAGTACACCCCAACGTGGGCAAGGCTCAAATCCAAACCAGTACAGCAGATAGGAGGATTTAATAATGACATTAGAAGAATTAACTAAGCAAGTTGAAGACTTGCAAAAAGAATTAGCTATGGAGAGAAAAAAGATTTCGGACCAAAACAGTTACATCACGAAGTTAGAGGGGCAAGTAAAGAATCCTCAACCTGGTGCACCTGTACCTAGTACTGATCCTAGCATTCAAGCGTACATCGAAAAGAAAATGCGTGAGGATGTAACGGCACAAGCGGTTGCTGCTATCAAAGCAGACGTGACTGAGGACATCTATAAAGCTGTCGAACCAGACTTCCTTGAGTTCTTAGAAAAGAATATGCGAAAAGAAAATGTTCGTGTAGACTATATCGTTGATGCATTCGCCCTTGTCTGGGGAAGATGTATGAGAAAGAAGGATCATCCGATTCATGCAGTCAAGACCACAACTCCTGGTGGCACAACTCCTCTGAATCAAAATCCAATTCCTGGTCAAACGGTCCCACCAGTTATTACGCAGCCACCTGGCATAACTGGAAGAGAAGGTGGCGGAACACCTCCTCCAAGCACTGATATCAAGGTTGCTAATACGAAGGAAGCGTTCGCAGCTCTAAAACAAAAAATGAGGACTATCGGTGGCGGTAAGTTTTCCTAATTATATACACAAATAAAACAATTTCATAGGAGGAAATTATCGTGGACAAAACAAAAGTTGGATCTGGGCTATTCATGAATAGCTTTTCAAGTAAGAACGTCGTAGAAGACTTCTTAAAAATGGAATATCAAGAAGGACTCCGCAATGAGTTCGCAATGAAAGATGCGTTAATCAACCGCATCTCTAAAGATACTATAACTGGTAAAAAGAAATACAAGAGCTTTGCTCTAGGTATCACTGATAACGTTCGTGCTATTGGTCGTTCGGCTGACAGATATGAACTTGGCTTTAATGATTATTTAAACAAAGGTGTTGAAACTGTGGAAGCAGAATTCGATACCACTAAGTTAATGGCAACATTCTCAGTAACTGATGAAGTCCTTTTAAAAGGTACATCTGATGGTTCATTGATTGATGTTGTTAAAGATTCACTTGATCGTATGCAACTTGCATTGTCTCATACAATGTCACGTTTCACATATGGTGCTCCTGATGGAAAGATTGGTACCATTTTAGCAACTAACCCTATCTCAACTACCAATGCAATTCAACCATTCTCATTATCAGGTGTAACTGGTTCAGCAGCTAAACCTACATGGGATTATCCAATGAACAAATTCTACTCAACTGCTAATGGCGGCAATGGCGTACCAAACGTAATTGAATTCTACATGAGCAACTCTTACTCAGTTCTTCCTGGTATGGGATTAGCAATCGATATTACTCTTCCTGCACCAGCTTCAACTGGTACAGTAACTCATAAACGTTACATTGGACGTATCTGGCAAAAAGTCAATGTATCATTACATAAAGAAAAGATTCTTATGTTTGTTGATAAGTTCCTTGAAAGAGTTGAAACTTATGATGCTGCTGGAAATACTTTCGGAAACTGGATTCAAGACACATCTCCAACAGCTAGTGATCTCACTGTTGCACTTGCAGTATTAACAACTGGTTATTCTATTAAAGTATACTCAAGACAACTTGATGATACTGCAGTAGATCCACAACCAGAATACACTGGACTTGAAGCAATTGTTATTAACAAGCCAGACGCAACAACAGGTCTTGGTGAATACGATACTATATTTGGAGTTAACCGTGCAGTCTATCAATCATTGAAATGTACTACTCATGACTTAGCTGGTAACACCTACATGAATGAAGAGTTGCTTCGTGACATGGGTGACCATCTTGAGTTAACTACTCCTGACGGATCTTCAGTTACCATCGTTGCTGCTAACCATAGAATCATTTCAGCTGTTGAAAAATCATTGTATCAATTCAAGGAATACTCAGTGGATCAAAGTGCAAATGGTTTCAATCTTGGTGGTCGTTCGACTATTAAGTTTGATAACTATCAACTTTACAAAGATTCATTTGCTCGTGACAACAACGTCTATATGCTAGACCAAGGTAAGATCGGTGAACTTGTTCGTCGTGACTTCCAATGGATTACATCTGGCGATGCAGAAGGTGTCTTATCTCGTAGACCTGGTACTGAATTGTACGAAGGTATTATGAACAAGTACGCTGATATGTATATTGACGCTTGGAGAGCACATGCAGCAATCTTGAACTGTAAAGTTCCCGCAGTTGGTAGCTTCTTAAGCTATGACTCAACTGGTGCACCTAAGTAAGATTGACTTAACCTAGCCATAAATTAGACACCCTTGTCAAGAGGGTGTCTTTTTGTTATAATATAATTGGTTAGATTGGAGGAGCTTTTGATGAATCATAAACAAGTTCTGAGATATCAGCCTTGGTTGAGATATGTGAACAAACATCACATCTCAGATAGATTGTTAAATCTGACTAATGGTGACATTTTCGTTGCATTTAACACACGAACAGGCTACTTTGAGTTACACTCTGTAAATAGTTTCCGACTAAGTGCAGGCTCAAGCAATGCACCATTAGAGCCAGAGTTTGTCAATGGCTTCATCATCACAGATTTCAAGGCAAACAACCACAAGAAGTTTGGTATGGAGATCGAAAGCCAACGACAAAAGAAAGACTATCTATTTAAAAAAGCTGAAGAAAAGCGATCATCTTTAGATAATATGCTCAAGACCATTGAAAGGACGATAGGTACAAAAATATGAAACTATTAGACTTATATAACAGAATAGTTGAAACGACTGGACTTGATATCGTAACTATCGATTCCTTAAAGACAGCGATTGCTAACTGCATGGCTGACCTTACATCCAGAGGTTACAGAGTATTTAAAGAGATTAAGTTATCGGATACTGAAGGGGAGTTTACCTTTATTAGAAAGTATGAAGACAATCGTATGATTGTTCTTAATCTACCTACAGATATTCGTAAGATTATTTATTGTAAAACATTCTTCCCATTCCGTGCAGACACAGCTAAGAGATTATCCCTATCTAATAGTAGAGTTCAGGCAAGTTATATTGATGGTCAATTCAGAACCGTACTATCAAATTTTCCATCAATCTATTATGTTAAGGGTGATCAACTGGTCATTGAATGGGATGTGAGATTCGGAGCGATTCAAGATGTAATCTTTGGATACTATGCTCGTCTCATCGCACCAGAATTCAATACAAATGTTGATGATGTAAATGAACTAAAGAGCGTAGACATACCTATCAGAGAAGAATTCGAAGATGCTCTGGTATTTTATGCTGCATATTTTTACTATAGTCGTTTCATCAAAGATGTTGAAAAGATCCAGTTGTACTTAAACAACTATAAATATTATGTGGAAGATATCACACATGAGCTTGCCTATGAGGATGAATTCTTTGAAGAAGATTCCATCATACATGAAGAAGAGTAGGTGAGATAGATGCCAGGTGTATACAAAGACTATCCTATCTATACCTATGATGAACCTGCTATATACAACGATTTCTCTGGTGGTATTAACACAGATCCCAGCAATGAGAACTTACTCAAAAATGAAATGAGAGATTGTGTAAACATGCACTACAGCTCTGGTTCTCTAGTGAAGCGAAAAGGGGCTTCATTACTTTGCACAGTGAGCTGTGAGGATGATCTGTTTAACATCCAGGGAATCTTTTTATTTACATATCGAATCACTTATATCATCATAGCTGCAGATGGCAAATTATATAGAGGCTTCTTCAATGATAGAACTACTATCCAATTAGATAGACTCGCTATAAACATTGAGAAAGTAAATGAGATGCTACAATATGATCCACTTGACCATACAGTAGGGTTGCCTGAACAATATTCAGAAACAACTAACACAAACCATGATGGGTTCATTCTAAGTTATATCTATCAAATCATTGATAATAAGAAAGTTAAAACTTTTTATAACTTTATTGGTGAGTATTATAATGTAACAGCACAACAACTTCTTGCATCACGTAAAGATGTTATCGAATACAACAGTAAGAAGTATATGTGTATCCGTGATATCTATTTTGGTTTTATTACACCTACCTCATATGAGGCAACACTAAACCAAGATGGATCACAAACCCAAATTATTTATTGGACAATAAATGGTGTTGATCAAACACTATCACCATTTCCATGGGATCAAACAAAGAATGAGTATGTGATAGACTCTGTAGTTAGATACCAAGGGATCAATTATAAATGCTTGATCACACACAACATCCGTAAAGTATCCGTACTTGATACAGCATTCTTCAAACCCATTTTTGAAACTAAAGAACTTATCTTTCAAAACTATAGGAATGTCGAAGCAGCAACTTATAAAAACAAACTTTACATCACTACAGGTACCCGCTTTGTAGTTGTAGAATTAATAGACAATGAGTTAATTGCTCAACCAGTCATACCATACTTGATTAATGCTAACGAAGAAATCAACATTGGGTTAAACTATCTATCGCCTTACCCAGAGATTGCTAAGCTGACTGCACTTAATCAAGCAGCAACCGCTATCTTTGGAATCTTTGTTAACAAGACAATCTTAGGGCGATATGTATTAGAACCTCAGATGACTTTTGCTGGTAATGAAACCTATCAGGATTATTACTTCAAGTGGGAGAAACAAGTGGATGGTAAATGGTACATCATCTATACTTACAAAGATAACCTCATGACTGAAGTAGTCCTTAATCCTGATGAATCAAATACCGAAAGAACTGTCAAGCGTAACCTATCTATCATTGAAGTAGATGATGCAGATACAGTTATCTATCGTGTCACGTTTGCTAAATCATTTAAAACATTGACAGATATAGATTCCTTAATTACTACATTTGAAGAAGCTGATGTCATCAGATATAACCTTGCCTTATCTGAAGGACAAGAAGAGATGGTGCTAGAATCTGTTAAAGATTATATCTTAGATGAAGTTGATGGTGCATACTTTGGATCAGCAACTACTATTCCATTTGATGCAACATATAGCATCAATGATACTTACAAGATCTTACAATCCTGTATTAAAATTGTTGGTGATGGTAACAAGTTCTTACTTTATGATGATCGCTACAACTCAGGACAATGGTTTAAAACAATCATTGATAACCCTGGATATAGCACACAACGTGGATCCTTATCCTTTAAAACAAATAAGAATGAGGCATTAGTTAAGGTTGTACCTTTCCAAGGTAACCTTGTCGTCTTTGCAAACAGTGATAATGTAGGTGGATCTATCCACTTAGTTACTGGTGCTGGTGATGACTACGAAGATCAATACTATTCTCCTTATCGTAGAAAGACAATTAACCAAGGAATCTCTTGTGATAATCCTGATACGGTTCAGATTGCTGAGAACCTACTTATATTCAAATACTTTGATACTATTTATTATATTGAAGCAAGTGAATTGAATCGTGATACAATCAACCTTTACTCATGTAATGATAAGATAAAGATACATTCACCTGAAGTACAGATTCCATGGAATGATAATAGCTGTATCTCTGAAATAACTGAAGATTATTATGCATTGATCTGGAAAGAGAAATACATTCTTGAGAATGGTAATCTTATCTTAGATCATCCAGGCATTAAAATTAAAATGTATTACAAACTAGGTTACAGAGAAGGAAATAAAACATTCTTCCCATGGCTTAGAGATGAATCAGATCAGTTTAATATATCACATATACTCTATGTAAAAGGTAAACCTATCTACCTTTATAACAATACATTAATCACCATGAGTGATGAAGTGTACACAGACTTTGGTACTCAGTATCAATACAAAATACACTTTAGAGGTGAGGAATTAAACTATCCAAAGATGTTCAAGCTCATTGCAAACGTATTGATTTACTATCATAGAAATCAATACTCAGAGATATCATTTGATATCATGATCAGAAATGAAGCTGGGCATATCCTCTTAGATTCATCATCCAAACGCTTTAGCTTACAAGATTTAAGAACACTTAAAGCTGGTGATAAATTAGCTGAAGGTGAGAAAGTAAGATTAGATCGAACGATCTTGGATACTAAAGTATTTAATTCCACACACACGTTCCCTTGTTTACTGGCAGATACAGTCATCAGTGGAACCAATGATAAAGAGTTTTCAATCTCAAGTATCACATATAACTATACAACGATTGAGACACCTGAAGTAAATCCTTATGATTTATACGCTAGTATTATAAGAAAGAAGGAAATCTAATATGGCGATACCTAAAATTAAACACGGTCAGGATATCACCAGTGCCGTCCTTAACAACATCATTGATATTGTTAATAACTTAGAACTTGAGCTTCAAGAGTCCGAAGGCTGGAATGATACAGTCCAAGAGACGATTGAGGGATTCAAGGCTCAACTATTAACTGTAACAGAACGCTATGATGAGAAGATCAATGCATTACCTAATCTTCAAGAACTGATTACTACATTCATTGAAGCTAAGAAGTCTGGTGTTATCTGGACTGATGGTGCTATTGATAATGTCAATAACTTGATGTTAGCTTTAGCTGAACTTGAGCTTTATGAACCAAGTGAGAAAGCAGTTCAAGAAGCATTAGATGCTTATGTTGCTGGGTTAACAACGTTCAGTGATAAGCTACAGATCTTCAGAGGCACACACGCTGAGGTATTAGCAAGACCTATTATTAATAAACAAATTCTGTTTGATACAGAGTTCGGTGGGATCTATGTAGATGAGATCACATCAGGTGGAACGACAAAGCGTATTGCTTATGGTGGCACAGCTTCTGGTGAAGCATTGATTCCACCTACGATTGCAATCGTTTTTGATGATGCCACTCAAGACTATGTTTGGGAAGTTACATCAGGTGGCGTAACCACACGATACACAGATGTTCCTGTTAGAGGACAACAAGGTACCTCTGGTAACATTGGACCTATCGGACCTAAAGGAACTAAAGGTGACACAGGTGAACGTGGACCACTAGGACAACAAGGACCTAAGGGTGAAGATGGTGCAAGTACACTTGTATCTATTCTCTATTCTGATTATTCAACAGGTGCCAACTCAACTTCTATCTATACAAACCAAAAATACATGGGGCTTAAAGTCTATACAGATAAAATGACACCTGATGAAATTGCAGCACAGCCTACCCAATGGATCGATATTAAAGGTAAAACATTCTATCCACATGTGAATCCAGCTACTGGATTACTTACATGGTCAGAAGAATATGATGAAACAGTCTATAGTAATGGTATCAATATTCGTGGACCTCAAGGTATACCAGGAGCACAAGGACCTATGCCTTATATTGTATTCTCAAGTGATGCAGATCCTGTACCTATTGTACCTGAAGTTATTGAGCTTAATGGACAAACAACTTATAAGTTTACACCTGCAGCATTCAAAGGTGATAAAGGTGATACTGGTGCTACTGGTCCTCAAGGTCAACCTGGAGCAAAAGGTGATGAGCCTAAGATTCATATCATTGCTGCAACATCTTTAACTGGTGAGGTTAGTATTGCTAAGCAGGAGAATGCTGAAATAGGTGGCATCCTTTATGATTATGTATTTACCATGTACTTACCTAAAGGTGAGAAAGGCGATCCTGGTGTAAGAGTTGATAGTGCTTTAGTTATCGGAGATAACCTAAGATTATACTTATCAGATGCTACTTATATTGATGCTGGAAATGTTCGTGGTCCTAAAGGTGATAATGGATTACCTACAAACTTATCAAGCGTTGCAATCACAATGTTAGCTGAGGGTGCTACACCTCTTGGCTCTTTCGAATTAGTTAATGCTTTAACCAATACATATCGCTTAAACCTCTCTATTCCTCGTGGACAAACAGGTGCAACTGGACCTAAAGGAGATACAGGTGATGTACCTACAATCTCTGGTGTTACTGTTAGTACTGTTGCAGCAGGTTCACAAGCATCTGCTAACTTAGTAACTCTTGGTAATGATGAATATCGTTTAGATCTTTATATACCTAAAGGAGATACAGGTTCTGTAGGACCACAAGGACCACAAGGACAGCAAGGACCTAAAGGTGAAGATGGTAAATCTGTTAATATCGTAGCTAACTTAGCTGCTCACACAGATCTTCCTTCATCAGGACAAACTCAAAATGATGCCTACTTAGTAGGTGGATATCTATGGGTTTATACGGGTGCTTCAACTACAGGTACACCACCTGCTGTAGGATCTGTGTATAATGGATTCGTTAATGTTGGTTTAATTCAAGGACCTCAAGGAGCACCTGGTGCAACTGGTGCTTCAGGAACAGATGGTAAACAACTCCTTATTCAAAACAATTCAACTGCAGAATATATTCAATATAAATATGAGGGTGATTCTGTTTGGATAAATCTTATTTCTTATGCAGCTTTAAAAGGACCTAAAGGTGATAAAGGTGCAACTGGTGCAACTGGTGCTAACGGTGCTGATGGTGATCCTGTCGTTATTCAGAAAACTGAAACTCATGTGCAGTGGAAATATGGATCAGAAGTAAACTGGACAAACCTTATACCTCTTACTGATATCACTGGACCTGAAGGTGCAGAGGTACAGCTTCAAAAATCTGCTACACATATCCAGTGGAAACGCACAGATGAAGCAACTTGGGTAAATCTTGTTGCTTTAGCAGATCTTAAAGGTGATACAGGAGCACCTGGTACAAACGGTACCAA
>ENA-UPXM01002016-UPXM01002016.1-activated-sludge-metagenome-genome-assembly--contig:-NODE-2016-length-24768-cov-7.008659_pt1 | contig 24768 bp, 24 predicted proteins | sample MGYA00238178_ERZ772708 | MGnify/ENA primary metagenome ERZ772708 (study PRJEB29002, sample SAMN05720212) | activated sludge metagenome | isolation source: anaerobic digester from wastewater... | reverse complement strand
CTCGATCTGTTTGCTGCACGTGACAAAGACCATTTACTTAAAAATTTGCATAAAATAAAGCAATGAGAAAATTAAAAGGAGATAATACTGAAATCAAAATTGACGGGTTAAACGCTTGAAGTGTTGGGTGGAGTAATGAGTTTGAATAATTCAATAATTCACACCGAGAAAAAAACAATGCCCTGGGAGCCTTATAAATAAAGGCTTGCAGGGCATTGCAAAATGGTTGTATCGGAATTGCTGTTTTTTTATTTATTTTAAGGGGTGAAAATTCAAAAATTCATTCCTTTAACCATAATAAGTTATCAAGGAATTCTGGGTAGTGCTAATAGTTTTTTGTTGTACTCATCAACCAGGCTTTTGCGTTTATCAGCGCTTTCTGGGTAAATACCCCCTCTAATTGTAAGTTGCACCACCTGACCGTTACGCACGTAAATAATATCTGGAACAGTAGGCACCTTAAATGCTTGAGAGCCCGTGACTGTGACCGCCTTATCGGGGTCATTAGCCACAGGCGTATATTTAGTGTCTCGCGGGCCAAAAAACATCTTCATTGACTCAAAAGTGCCATTGAGCGGCATGATGTTAATCTGCAAACTAATATCACTGCCAAATGATTTAACGTTCCCCTTAGATTTGTACTGACATGAAGGACCAAAGCCGCCACTTTCTGGCTTTCCTTCAAGAAAGGGGGTACCTAAAAATTTCGTAATATCTGAGGATTTTAAGGCGCAGGCATTAGGTGTAGCGGCCTGTACGTTCGCGTTTGAACCAAAGATGACGACTAAGCTGATGGCAAGTGCCTGTGCAAATAGGGCGATAGTGGATTTGTAACGTTGGGTCATAAAAACTCCTAATGATATTGATATGTGAATGTATGGTTATTCGAAGTCACGCTCACCAGAAATAATTTTTTTGACGAGCGCACTTCTTGACGGCAGATTGAAACGTGCGAGTAATTCATTCGAGTAATTTTTGTGTGTGCCACTGGAAATTTCTAATATTTGCGCTATTTGTTCCAGGCTGGCCTGACGGGCGGAAGCAATAATAATTCGTTTTTCTTGCGGAGACATCGGCCAACCCCATAAACATCGCGCTACTGTAATGTCGAGAGGTTCATAATGGCGTATTGTCACGGTGATAATGGGCTTGGACTGACTTTCCTGTGTTTGCATTTTTTCAAGGATATAGTCAAATTTTCCCCAAGGTAGAAGTTGTGTTTCTACAATGCGTTCGTTGGGGTCTGCTGTATCAAAAAGTTTCTGCGCTAGGGCAGTTACTTGTGGTGGCATTGCAAGCCAATCATCTCGTGCCCACTCGGGTGGTCCCATTCCTGTTTGGCGCGAAATAAATAATAGATTATGAATTTCAGCGCTTTTTGCCAGTATCTTACCGTCACTATCGAGTAGCATTGTTGATGTGGTCACATCATGTAGTTCGCTAGCGGGAAGGGTAGATAGCGGACTTGCCTGATCTAGCTGGCTAAGCGCCATGCCAGCATCCTCCATGAGCTTCCAGTCATTTTCAGCATAAGGCCCAAGATTATCTTCACGATACACGGTCATGAATCCTAACCATTGATTTGCTGGTATGACTGTTGAGAGTCCCCAGCGCGCATCGTACTCTTTTAGCATATGCTGATAGATGGGTGCTTCTTCATAGCCTGGCATGGTTTCTACCATTTGCAGAAATCGACCGCGACTATCGCGCATTGCCTTGATGGGCACATCGTCAAATACATCTTGCGGATTCGCAAGAAAGCGCTTGTATACATGTGGTTTGAGCGGATGCACCCATGTAGCTAGCGGTTGCAGGCTTTGGGTATCTGCCCAACCAAAGTTCATGACAGCACAACCAATGTGTGCGCGGACGATTTCACCTATTGATGGCATCAAAGCCCAACTTGGGTAAGGCAACTCAGCCATTAAGCGAAGATGGTCTAGCCAGGCGCGAGTTGAAGTGTAGTGTGGTTTGCTCTTGGTAATTTTGACGGAGTTCAGCAAGACATTGCCCCAATGTTGTTATTATTTGCGGTAATGCAAATTTTTGTAAATTTTAGAATATTCCAGGCCGGCCGTCACCCCTAACCTAGGTTAGGTATTGTGCCTATATTTTTTCTGACATGATGCTAATCCATCTACCTTGATAACAATGATGACCAAAGGGGTTTGTATGGAAAAGAGCATTTCAATATTTCAATTATCAACGTTTGCCATGGCGCTAACACTGGTTTTTGGTGCGCCAAATGCAACAGCAGCGTTTTCTTGTGCAGCCGGTTCCGGGCCTGCCAGCGCCGAGTGTGGTGAATCAAATACTGCATCGGGTGGCAGCAGTACGGCGGTGGGTGTTGCCAATAATGCAACAGCACTTGATTCAACCGCAGTTGGGGATGGCAATAATGCGAACGGCAGTAGGGCCACCGCTGTCGGCTTTCAAAACACGGCCAGTGTTCAAGATAGCACCGCCGTTGGGCGTGTTAATACCGCATCTGGTGATAGTAGCAATGCATTTGGTTACAGTAACACAGCAGCAGGTACATCAAGCACTGCAATTGGCTCCGTTAACACAGTCGCAAGTCTAGGTGCTACTGCAATTGGCATCGGTAACGTTGTGAATTCTACCTATAGTTCAGCCATGGGAGCTTATAGCAGCATTGGCACAACTTCTTCTTATTCAATTGCGATAGGTAATGGCTTTGGTCTTAACAGTGGTGCCGTGGTGGGCAATGGAGCAGATTCAGCCATTGCCATAGGACGTGCGAGCGGTGTGTTGAACAATGCGAGCAATGCTATTGCAATGGGGACTTCCAGTACTGCTGGGGCGCTCAACAGCACCGCTATCGGCACAAATGCCGGTGCTTATGCGCAAGACTCAGTTGCAATAGGCAGATTTTCACAGGCGGATTCTACCGCAAATAGCGGCATTGCCATTGGCACTTCCAGTCGCGCAACAGGGGTGAGTAGTACAGCGATTGGTGCCGGGTCTAGGGGGATTGGGCTTAATTCAATTGCGATTGGCAATAGCTCAACTGCAGCTCATGATAATGCTGTTGCAATTGGCACAGGCTCTACTACCTCAGCCAATAATACCGTCAGTGTAGGCAGTGTGGGCAATGAGCGCCGTATTACCAATGTAGCACCGGGGGTTGCGGGTACAGACGCAGTGAATGTGGATCAGCTTAATACTGCAATTGCTGCAATTCCAGGTGGTGGATCACTTGGTGAGGCAAAAGCCTATACGGACCAGCAAGTAGGTGTCTTGCGTAAAGAGGCCTTTCGTGGCATTGCACAAGCTGCGGCGCTTATTCCACTAGCGCCTGGCGGGGCGGGTGAGACCACGGTCAATGTCGGCCTTGCAAATTATGGAGGTGAAACAGGTGGTGGAGTTGGGGTCGCACATCAAATTGGCGAACGTTTTAATTTAAACGGCGGCTTGGGCTTTTCTAGTGGCAGTAAGCATTTGGTGCGCTTAGGCGCTGGATGGCGCTTTTAGCTCGGTTAGGGGGTTGATATTTACGATGGCTACTCGTATGTCTCGCGCGAATAAACGATTTTCTGGGTTTATCCCTGTGCTCATGCTTGGGTTGTTAGCTTTTAACGCTTACGCTGAAAATGGCCAGGCGCCAGCGCTAGACCCCATGCAGCTTGATGGGCAATTTCAGGGGCCATTCCAAGATACGGTCATTCAACGTTGGCGAGACCCTCAGACGGGCGTGCTGTGTTATTTGTTTATACCGCTTCGTGTTGAAAACCAGCGTACACCTTCAGGTGGTTATGCCTATGGCCCTAACACGCTAGGCAGTATGAGTTGCCTAACGCAACCTGCTAAACAAAAATAAACACTTAACTTTTTTAACAAAATAAATAAGGAGTATTTCCGTATGCAAACTTTGAGTAAAGTCATGGCAACTGCATTGATGATGTTTTTATCAGGCAGTGCAGTCGCGGAAGGCAATAGTGTGCCACTTACGGTACGTGCGGGGCAAGGCACAGCAGTGCAGTGGGCAAGTAACAAAACGCTACCAGCGGCTGCGCGTCGCGCGGTATTGCCAGACGTTTGGCGTAATACCGGTGCAATTACATGTGCACCAAGCGACACCAATGCAGCTGGCGTGACGTATTGCAGTAATTTTGCCACACATCGCTTTACAACAGACAATCGCGACACCGGGCGTTATATTCTTCAACTCAGGGCACCAGTAAGCCATTGCAGTCCAATTATCTACGTCGCTTATATTGATGTCGCAGATGGAGGCACGACTCCTTACTACTTTGGTGCTTTATATCCCGGGGCATCATCTGCTAAAGGCATCAGCGTTGGACCAGGTGCCCACACGATTAGCATAGGCGCTTTAGGCGACACTGGCATGGGTGGTTGTAACACCGCGGGCATTCAATCTTGGTCCGTCGATGTGCGCCTAGAAGCAGACAACGCGCCCAGTTAAACGAATAAATTTGAATAAATTTTATATCACAAAACTCCTCGAGCAAAAAACAATGCCCTGGGAGCCTTATAAATAAAGGCTTTCGCATTCGACTTAGTGCTTTAGCACTTAGCGAGAATGGTGATGCCAAGCACTGGTACAGGGCATTGCAAAAGATTAGTGCTTAAATAACGCTAAAAAACGTTCTAAATGATCTCGTCGAATTATCTTGGGATGACAATCTTGGCAGATTCTTTTACCGTGTTACTTGGGCGGTAAAAAACCAGCTGTTTGCCAATATGATGCACGGCAAGTGCATTAGCTTTACTGGCAATCTCATTAAAAATGGCTTTGCGTGCATCGCGGTCATCGCCCGCGACTTGCACTTTGATGAGTTCGTGTGCATTTAAATTCAGTTCAATTTCTTTCAGCACATTGTCTGTCAGGCCGTTGTTACCTATCATCACCACAGGGTTCAAGTCATGCGCTAAGCCGCGTAAGTGCGCGATTTGTTTGGTGGTGAGCTTTAAGTTAGTTGGTTTCATGATGTTCTTTTATAATGTGTGGTTGCTGCGCATTTTAACATGAAGCCAGTTTAACGTTGAATGAAACCTTAATCTCGAATGAAACCCAATAGTGATGAAACCCAGTAAAACCAGCAAAGCATGGATGCAAGAACATTTGAATGACCCTTACGTAAAACTTGCGCAAAAAGAGGGTTATCGTGCGCGTGCGGCTTATAAATTGATTGAAGTCGATGACAAAGACAAGCTCATCAGGCCGGGCATGACCATTGTTGATTTGGGTTCAACGCCAGGCAGTTGGTCACAAGTGGCCGTGCAGCGCCTAAAAGGTCAGGGTCGTGTCATTGCACTCGATATTTTAGACATGCACCCGATTGCCGGTGTTGAGTTTATTCAGGGTGATTTTCGTGAGGCATCTGTGCTGCAGCAGCTTGAAAATGCGCTGAATAAAAGCCAAGTTGACCTTGTAATTGCTGACATGGCACCCAATATCAGTGGGGTGAAAGATGTTGACCAGGCAGGTGCTGCCTATTTAACCGAGTTGGCGCTGGAATTCAGCAAAGACTGGCTGAAACCTAACGGCAACTTTCTAGTCAAAGTGTTTGTAGGTGCTGGCTTTGACGAACTCGTTAAAGCAATGCGCCAACAGTTTGATAAAGTCGTCACACGTAAACCCAAAGCCTCGCGCGACCGCAGCAGCGAAGTGTATTTGCTAGGATTAGGAAAAAAGTAGTAAAAACAGGTTTTTCAGCATTTTCATCAGTGTAAAAATGCCGTAGAATCAGACAGATATTTATCCCTTTTAATAAAGGAACGGAATTTTGAATAATACATTTAAGAATATAGCGATTTGGTTGGCGATTATTATGGTCATGTTGACCATATTTAATCTGACAGGCGTTAAAAACAGCACTGATAACCAAATCGTGTATTCACAATTTATGCAAGAAGTAAAAGCCGGCCAAATTGCCAAAGTGCAAATTGATGGCCGCGTGGTGCGTGGCACGACCCATGATGGTAAAAAATTCAGCACTTATGCGCCTTCAGACATCTGGTTGGTGTCGGATTTACTTGAAAATAATGTGGTGGTAGAGGCCAAGCCTGATGAAGAGCAATCACTCTTTGTCAGTATTCTCGTGTCATGGTTTCCGATGATATTACTCATCGGCGTTTGGATATTCTTTATGCGCCAAATGCAAGGCGGTGGTAAAGGTGGCGGGCCATTTTCATTTGGTAAGAGCAAAGCGCGCCAGTTAGACGAAACGAATAACTCTACGACATTTGCCGATGTGGCAGGATGTGATGAAGCAAAAGAAGAAGTCACTGAAATTGTTGACTTTTTGCGTGACCCGACCAAATTTCAAAAACTGGGTGGACGCATTCCACGTGGTGTACTAATGGTGGGCCCACCGGGCACAGGTAAAACCTTGCTTGCGCGGGCGATTGCGGGTGAGGCAAAAGTACCGTTCTTCACGATTTCAGGTTCTGACTTTGTTGAGATGTTTGTCGGCGTGGGTGCATCACGTGTGCGTGACATGTTTGAAAACGCCAAGAAAAGCTCCCCTTGCATTATCTTTATTGATGAAATTGATGCTGTTGGTCGTAGTCGTGGATCAGGCACTGGAGGCGGTAATGATGAGCGTGAACAAACACTCAATCAATTACTGGTTGAGATGGACGGCTTTGAGGCGAACTCAGGTGTGATTGTTATCGCGGCAACTAACCGCGCTGACGTGCTTGATAAAGCACTGTTGCGTCCGGGCCGTTTTGACCGCCAAGTGATGGTGGGCTTGCCAGATATTAAGGGTCGCGAGCAAATTTTATTGGTGCACATGCGTAAAGTGCCCATTGATGTGGATGTGAAAGCAGATATCATTGCGCGCGGCACACCAGGTTTTTCTGGTGCCGACTTGGCAAACCTGGTCAATGAAGCAGCGCTATTTGCAGCACGCCGCAACAAACGCACGGTAGATATGCAGGATTTTGAAGACGCAAAAGATAAAATCTTCATGGGTCCTGAGCGCAAATCGATGGTGATGCGTGAAGAAGAGCGTCGTAACACCGCGTACCATGAATCTGGCCATGCGGTAGTCGCGAAACTATTACCAAAAGCCGACCCTGTGCATAAAGTGACCATCATGCCGCGCGGTTGGGCGTTGGGTCTTACTTGGCAGTTACCGGAGTTTGATCGTATCAGTAACTATAAAGACAAAATGCTGGAAGAAATTTCGATTTTGTTTGGCGGCCGTATCGCTGAAGAAATCTTTATGCATCAGATGTCAACAGGCGCATCCAATGACTTTGAACGTGCTACCAAACTTGCGCGCGCCATGGTCACCAAGTACGGTATGAGCGATGCGCTGGGAACCATGGTGTATGCGGGTGATGAACAAGATTCATTTTTTGGCAGTATGAGTGCTAAAACGATTTCTGAAGCAACTCAGCAAAAAGTGGACGCAGAAATCCGACGTATTTTAGATGAACAGTATGCAATTGCACGCAAGCTACTTGAAGACAATCGTGATAAGGTCGAGGCGATGACGGCCGCGTTGATGGAGTATGAAACCATTGATGCCGACCAAATTAACGATATTATGGCAGGCCTTCCCGTTCGCCCGCCAAAACCGACACAAAGCAAAACCAGCGTACCGCGTGATACTGGCAGCAAGGGCGTAGGGGCGGCGCCTGCCCCACAACCCTCGGCGAAATCTGAGTAAGTTGTACGGTTGAGAAAAGGGCTAGTGACTAGCCCTTTTTTTATTGGCCGCATTTTAAGTATAATGCCACATGACATCTCACTCTGAATTAACCAGCCCGTTCATTTGCGGCAAGTACCAGCTTCAACTGAGTCGTCCGCACGTGATGGGTATAGTCAATGTGACCCCAGATTCATTTTCTGATGGCGGAAAATACACTTCTACGCAGGCGGCGGTTTCACACGCATTAACGCTCATTGCTGAAGGTGCGGATATTTTGGATATCGGTGGTGAGTCTACGCGACCCGGGGCCGCACCTGTGCCGTTAGATGAAGAATTAAGCCGCGTGATTCCTGTGATTGAAGCACTCAAAGGCGTTTCAACCGTGCCGCTTTCGATTGATACTTATAAGCCAGAAGTGATGCGGCAGGCCATTGCCGCAGGCGCTGATATGGTCAATGATGTACGCGCATTACAAGAACCTGGCGCTCTGGATGTGGTAATGAATACAAACGTGGGGATATGTCTAATGCACATGCAGGGTAACCCGCAGACCATGCAAATGGCGCCTCACTATGAAGATGTTCTGGTTGAAGTCGGGAAATTTTTGGCTGACCGATTGCGGGCGTGCATTAGCCATGGCATTGCAAAAAACCGGATAATCTTGGACCCAGGCTTTGGCTTTGGTAAAACGCGCGAACATAACATACGCCTCATTCAGCAGTTAGAAAAATTGCATAACATTGGCCAACCGCTGTTAGTAGGCTTGTCACGAAAATCCGTATTGGGCGCCATTGCTGGCGGCGATGAAAATCAGCGTCTATACGCCAGCATTGCCGCATCGGTGATTTCTGCCATGAAAGGCGCAAAAATTGTGCGTGTGCATGATGTTAAAGCAACGGTAGACGCACTTAAAGTGGTGGCAGCCATTCTTTAAAACTAATGCAACGCATATTTCAGGAGTATTAAAATGCGCACAAATGACACGGAAATCCCAGCTGAAGCAAAAGATGCGATTGCCGAGGGAAAATTGATTCAAGCCATTAAAATAACCAGAGAAAAAACAGGCTTAGGCTTAAAAGAATCAAAAGATTTAATCATCGCCAGCATAGACCGCGACCCAATATTGAAAGAAAAATTTGCTGCCAAATTTAAAGGCAATGGCCTATCTCAAGAGCGTATTTTTCAAATCGTCATCATTACGATTGTGGTTGTGATTGGTTACTTGTTTTTTACCGGCAAGGTTTAAAATTAACAAATAATACGCAACGGATATGATTAAAAAGTAAAACAGAAAGAGACAAAATGAGTAAAAAATATTTCGGCACAGATGGTATTCGCGGACGCGTGGGAGAATACCCCATTACCCCAGAATTTGTAATGCGGCTGGGTTATGCCGCCGGTAAAGTGTTGACGGGTCTGCAAGTGAACTTGGCCAAAGGTGCGCACCCCGCGGTGTTAATTGGCAAAGACACGCGCATTTCAGGCTACATGTTAGAGGCCGCGCTAGAAGCAGGTTTGTCTGCCGCGGGTGTTGATGTGCTCCTCACCGGGCCAATGCCGACACCTGCGGTGGCTTATTTAACCCGCGCATTGCGCGCGCAGGCAGGCATTGTCATTTCTGCCTCACACAACCCATATTACGATAATGGCATTAAGTTTTTTTCTGCCGATGGTGCCAAATTACCCGATGATATCGAACACGCGATAGAGGCAGAATTAGATAAGCCGATGCAAGTCATGGCGTCTGCAAAATTAGGCAAAGCGCGCCGTATTGATGATGCTGCCGGCCGATATGTGGAGTTCTGTAAAAGCACTTTCCCCAATCATCTTGACTTACGCGGACTCAAAATTGTGCTCGATTGCGCCCATGGGGCGACTTATCATGTTGCACCCGATGTATTTCATGAGCTTGGAGCTGAAATCATCAGTATTGGTAACCAGCCAGATGGCCTCAACATAAACGAGCAAGTCGGCTCTACGCACCCACAAGCCTTGCAAAAGGCGGTGGTTGAACAGCAGGCCGATTTAGGTATTGCGTTTGACGGCGATGGCGACCGCGTGATGATGGTAGATGCCGAAGGCCATCTGTTAGACGGTGATCAACTGCTCTACATTATTGCACTGGGGCTATACGCCAAAGGCAAGCTTAAAGGCGGCGTTGCTGGCACATTGATGACCAACCTCGCGCTGGAACACGCGCTGCAAAAACACCAAATTCCATTTGGCCGCGCCAAAGTGGGTGACCGCTATGTTCTGGAGTTACTCAATAGCAAAAACTGGAAATTGGGGGGTGAAAACTCCGGTCACATATTAACTTTAGATAAACATACCAGTGGCGATGCCATTATCGCTGCTTTGCAAGTATTGCAGGCGCTGGTGGAAGGTGGCAAAACACTTGCGCAAATGCGTGAAAAACTCGTGCTGTACCCGCAGGTGCTGATTAACGTCACGACTAAGCAAAAGCTCGATTTAACTCATGACAGTATTCAAAGTGCCGTCAAACAGGCGGAAGTCGCGTTGAATCAAACCGGACGTGTACTACTGCGCGCATCGGGTACTGAGCCAAAAATACGTGTGATGGTGGAAGGGCAAGACCGAGCATTAGTGCAAAAACTAGCGGAACAAATTGCAGAGGTGGTGAAAAAGGTCGCCGATTAATTCTGTTTTTGCTGGCCAAGCGTCGCTATAAATTGACGCGTTTTTTAATGCCAACATCGCATATTATTAAGCTCAACCTTTTGAGATGCTCTGCGAGCCTTATAAATAAAGGCTTGCAGAGCATTGTTTTTCTCTCGGGTATTTTTTAAGCGATTATTGAGGGTTTTTTACAGACGAAAAAATGCCCACTGAATTACGCAAGTTCAATCTATAAAAACGTTTTACCAAAATGGTAAGCTGCCGCGGCGATTAGACCAGCACATGGAATCGTCAGCACCCATGCCCAAACAATGCGTGAGGCTAAACCCCAACGCACGGCAGAAGCGCGTCGTGATATGCCAACGCCAATAATTGCGCCGGTAATGGTATGGGTGGTTGAAACCGGAATACCTAGATAAGTGGCGAGAAATAATGCAATTGCACCGGAAGTTTGTGCACTAAAAGCACCAGAGGGGCGAATGCGCGTGATGCCCATGCCCATGGTGCGTACGATACGCCAGCCGCCAAATAAAGTGCCTAAAGCCATGGCGATATGACATGAGATAATGACCCAAAATTGCACTTCAAAGCCCTGTTGAAAGCCATTGGCAACCAGTAATACCGTGATAATGCCCATGGTTTTTTGTGCGTCATTACCGCCGTGCCCCAAACTGTAGAGTGAAGATGAAACAAACTGCAACTTGTTAAATCTGCGTTCAGTTGGGTAGGGGGAAGATTTTTCAAATAGCCAAAGCACGCTCACCATTAAAATCATCGCGAGTAACATACCAAATAAGGGTGAAAGTACAATTGCGGCGGACGTTTTAAGTAGACCCGCTGCCACAATCGCACCAGTACCACCTTTTGCAACCCCAGCACCAACTAGCCCACCGACCAGTGCGTGAGAGGATGATGAGGGAATACCAAGCCACCATGTGATAAGGTTCCAGACAATGGCGCCATTGAGCGCGCCAAAGATGACCGCGTTGTTGACAATGGCGGGGTCAATAATGCCTTTGCCGATCATTTTGGCTACTGCGGTACCAAAAATAACAAATGCAATAAAGTTAAAGAAAGCCGCCCATAAAACTGCAGCTTGTGGCGTTAATAAGCGCGTGGAAACCATGAGCGCGATAGAGTTAGCTGCGTCGTGAAAGCCATTCATAAAGTCGAATATGAGGGCTACCACCACCAGCACCGCCATAATGACGATTGCGTGTTCCATGTTAACCCCTTATATGCGCTCTAACACAACGCCGTGAATGACATCCGATACATCTTGGCAGCTGTCAATCGCTTCTTCAAATAAATCGTAGAGCACTTTTGAACGCATAATGGTGCGCGCGTCTGATTCTTCAGCAAACAGGCGCTGCACACCTGCGCGCATGACGTGGTCACCTTCGCCTTCAATCAGATTGATTTCTTCACAGGTACGTAAAATGCGTTCGGCATTTTTCATGTCACCCAACATGTGAACTGTATCGCGTACTTTTTCAGAAGCACGTAATAAAATTTGCGCAAGGGCTACCATTTCAGGCGTAAAGCTTGATCGGCCGTAGATTTTTGCACTTTGTGGAATGTCTTCCATAAAGTCGATAATGTCATCAAGTGCCATGGCAAGCTCGCGGATTTCGCGGCGGTCAAACGGGGTAATAAAGGTTTTGTGGAGAGAGAGCAAAATCTCTTTGGTATAGCCGTCAGCCTCAGATTCAATTTTTCGGATTTCCGCAAAGTGCTCTTCAAACTTTGCATCTTCACTCACTGCGGTCATCATCGCCAGCACTTTTGAAGCACGCACTGCACAGTCAGCCAAGTGGTTAAATAAAATAAAGTAATTGTCGCTGTGCGGCGTAATGGCAGACATTAACCGGCTAAAAATACCACTTTTCATTTTTTGCTCCCTAATTTATTGCAATTTTGTTTCATTTTTATAATATGCGTAGTTTAACCTCCCACGACATAATTCGCGAGGGTAAATGTCATAAAAATATCAAGTTACCTACGATATAATTCATCGTTAACTTGTACAAACCTGAATTAAACATCAAATGACAGTAAAAAAAATCCATCGCGAAAACTCGCCCATCGGCACTTTTGAAAAAAACCTGACTTGGTGGGTATTGGCTTGTATTGTCGTAGGCGTTTTTTTAGGGCAGGGATTTTCTGAATTATTTCAATTGGTTGGTAGCTTGAAAGTGGCAGAGGTGAATTTGCCTGTGGCGATTTTAATTTGGTTAATGATTATTCCGATGTTGCTAAAAGTGGACTTTGGCGCCATGAAAGAAGTTTTGGCGCATCGTCGCGGCATCGGGGTGACGCTTTTTATCAATTGGTTTGTTAAACCTTTTTCAATGGCACTGCTGGCGTGGATTTTTATCAGGCAATTATTTGCAACATATTTACCCGCAGAGCAGATTGATAGCTACATTGCCGGTCTTATTATACTAGCCGCGGCACCATGCACGGCAATGGTGTTTGTGTGGAGCAACTTGTGTGAGGGTGATGCAAAATTTACCCTATCGCAAGTGGCTATCAATGATGTGATTATGCTGGTCGCCTTTGCGCCTATCGTGGCCGTTTTGCTGGGCTTATCAAGCATTGTGGTGCCTTGGAATACCTTGCTGATTTCGGTGTTATTGTTTATTGTGGTGCCAGTCATCATTAGCCAGATACTTCGCAAAGTGCTGCTCGCAAAAAGTCAGCTTGCCCTAGAAAGTACGCTCAAACGATTGCACCCCATCTCGCTTGCGGCCTTGCTTGCCACGCTTATTTTGTTATTTGGCTTTCAAGGTCAGCAGATAGTAAATCAGCCGCTGATTATTGGCTTGCTTGCAGTGCCGATTTTTATTCAAACTTATTTTAACTCCATGCTCGCCTACTGGCTGAATAAAAAGTTTAAAGTGGCACATTGTGTAGCGGGACCTTCAGCCTTGATAGGGGCTTCTAACTTTTTTGAGTTAGCCGTCGCCACAGCCATTGCACTGTTTGGTTTTCATTCTGGCGCAGCGCTTGCGACAGTGGTTGGGGTCTTAATTGAAGTGCCTGTGATGTTGTCGGTGGTGGCCATTGTTAATCGCAGTCGCACTTGGTATGAAAATAAATGAGGAATAGAAAATGACAGTGACGATTTATCATAATCCCGCCTGCGGCACATCTCGAAATACGTTGGCGATGATACGTGCGAGTGGGGTAGAACCGAACGTGATTGAGTACTTAAAAACCCCGCCCACACGTGAAAAATTGCTGGATATTATCGAAAAAACCGGTGGCGATATTCGTGCCTTAATTCGCGAAAAAGGCACGCCTTATGCAGAATTGGGCTTAGATAATCCTGATTTATCTGATGAAGCGTTGTTAGACGCCATGTTGCAGCACCCTATTTTAATCAACCGGCCGATTGTGCTAACAGCCAAAGGTGCCAAGCTATGCCGTCCATCTGAGTTGGTGTTAGCTATGTTAGATAACCCCAATATTGGCACATTTACCAAAGAGGATGGCGAAGTGGTGCATGCGTCAACCAAAAGTGCCTAGTGCTATGCTGTATAATCCTAATTTTTTAAGAATTTAGTGCCTGACATGGAAGCCGAACAACTCAATATTATCAATAACCGCCTCGCTGATTTAAGCGCGCGCAGCCTTGCCCTTCGGGGGTATCTTTGACTTTGAAAACAAGTCGCAACGTCTAGCAGAAGTTAACGGACTGCTTGAAGACCCCAATGTCTGGAACGATTCAGAAAAAGCGCAAAAACTTGGCAAAGAAAAACGTGCCCTGGAGCTGATTGTAAACAGTTTGCAATCGGTCGAAAACAGCTTGAATGACAGCCAAGAGCTATTTGAAATGGCGCGTGAAGAGAACGATGATGATACTTTGCGCAGTGTGGACAGCGATACCAGACTAATTGAAAAACAAGTGGCTGAAATGGAGTTTCGCCGCATGTTTTCGGGTGAATTAGACAGCGCAAACTGCTTTGTGGAGTTTCAGTCTGGCAGCGGTGGTACCGAAGCGCAAGACTGGGCGGCCATGCTGCTACGTATGTATTTGCGCTATTGCGAGCGCAAAGGCTTTAAGGTTGAAGTGCTGGAAGAATCTGACGGTGACGTGGCGGGTATCAAAGGTGCTTCTATTAAAGTATCGGGTGACTATGCATACGGTACATTACGCACCGAAAATGGCGTGCATCGCTTAGTGCGAAAATCCCCTTTTGACAGCAATGCCAAACGTCACACCAGTTTTGCCAGCGTGCAGATTTTTCCTGAAGTGGATGACAGCATTCAAATTGAAATCAACCCAGCCGATTTACGCATTGATACCTACCGTGCCAGCGGTGCGGGCGGCCAGCATATTAATAAAACCGATTCAGCCGTGCGTATTACGCACATTCCCACCGGCGTGGTCGTGCAGTGCCAAAATGACAGGAGCCAACATCGTAATCGCGATGAAGCCATGAATATGCTCAAAGGCGCGTTGTATAACTTGGAACTCAATAAACGCAATGCTGAAAAACAAGCCCTAGAAGATGCTAAAACAGATATTGGCTGGGGGCATCAAATCAGGAGCTACGTGTTAGACCAAGGGCGTATTAAAGATTTACGCACCAATGTAGAAATTGGTAACACACAGGCCGTGTTGGATGGAGATTTAGACCCGTTTATTCAAGAAAGTCTGAAGCAAGGTATTTAACTTAATCGCCCAAAAGGGATAATTCAGCGACGCCTTGCATCTTTTAGCCCAATGGTACGCCAATCATCGCTTTGGCTTTTTCAACATCTACCCGTAAAAAGTCAGCAATTTCCTGGTAATCATCGGGGAGTGCGGCATCATCCCAGCCATTGGCAGAGTGGCGTGCGAGGTTAATCGCTAAGCGCACGTTGACTGCGTGATGCTCGGTGATATTTTCGTCATCCATAAGTTTTGAAAGTAGTGGTGGTAACTGAAAATTTTCAACCAACGCTTTTTGTAAGTCTGAAATTTTAAAGCCCAGTACTTGCTCTTGCGCGGCTTTGCTGCGCAGGGTTTTATCGGCGTGCTGCAGGTTGGCAATGGTGAGCATTTTGTTGGGGGCAAAGCACCACAGCAGCATTTCAGCTAAATCATGCAGTAGGGTGGCGATATGCACCTCATCTGAGCGTAAATCTTTATGGTAAGCTGCCCAGTCGGTGGCAAAATAAGTAGCGCGATGGGTGCGTTTAATGATTTTGAGTAGCTGACCTAGTGCAGGTAATTTATCTTTCAGTTGGTCTTCAACCAACAAGGTAGTGGGCAGTTTTTGGTAAAACGAATTGGTGCCCATCATCAAGATGGCTTGTTCTACCTGAATTAAATCTTGCTGCTGGTGGCGGCTGGGGTTTTGTTTTGCGTAACTTAACACACGAAACACCATGAATGGATCGTGCAACACAATGGGGGTGATGCGGCGCACCGTCAGGTTATCTTCATCTTCTTTGAGTAACTGCAGTTCACGTGCAGTAAGCTTAAGCACAGGGATGGGCTTGGTACTCAAAAAATTAATCCATGCAGCAACGGCATTGGCAGCAGTATTTTGGTTGGTGGTCATGCGGCACTCTCCTATATTCACGCCATAGCATAAACGACGTAGGTGACATTTAAAGTTTTGAACAGAGGCCGAAAATCCCCGTAAATAAAAATGAATGAAAGTGTTAAAATAGGCGTTTTACGGCAAAAGTAAGCCATTAACTTGAGATGTGAGCCACTGTATGACCGATGAAATTCCAGCGATTGACGAAAACCACGTGATTTTAGAGCGTCGCGAAAAGTTAAAAGCTATTCGTGAAACCGCAAAAGCCAATCAAGGTGCAGCGTTTCCAAATGATTTTAAGCCGCAACATAAGGCGGCCGAGTTGCATGCCCAATATGGCGCATTTGATAAAGAAGCGCTAGAGCCGCTGGCAGTTAAGGCAACAGTGGCAGGCCGCATGATGCTAAAACGCGTCATGGGTAAAGCCAGTTTTGCTACCATTCAAGATGCCTCTGGCCGCATTCAGTTGTATATTGCGCGCGATGAAATTGGTGAAGCGTTATATGAGAGCTTTAAACATTGGGATTTAGGCGATATTTTGGGCGCAACGGGTACCGTATTTAAAACTAAAACTGGCGAACTTTCCTTGCATGTGACTGAAATTAAATTATTGACCAAGTCACTTCGTCCGATGCCGGAGAAATTTCACGGCTTAGCCGACCAAGAAGTCAAATACCGTCAGCGTTACGTGGATTTAATGACTTCAGAAGAAACCCGTGCAACCTTTATTGCGCGCAGTAAAGTGGTGTCGGCAATCCGCAACTTCATGATTCAGAATGAATTTTTAGAAGTTGAAACGCCAATGTTGCACCCCATTCCTGGAGGTGCATCAGCCAAGCCATTTATTACTCATCACAACGCGCTCGATATGCAAATGTTCATGCGCATTGCGCCGGAGTTGTATTTAAAACGCTTGGTCGTGGGTGGATTTGAGCGCGTATTTGAAATCAATCGTAATTTCAGAAATGAAGGCTTAAGCGTGCGCCATAATCCAGAATTCACCATGATGGAGTTTTACGCGGCTTATACCGACTATCAGTGGTTGATGGATTTTACCGAGCAATGTATTCGCGCAGCAGCCATTGCCGCGCGCGGAACGGCGGTGCTCACTTACGACGGCAAGGAAGTGGATTTGAGTAAACCGTTTGAGCGCCTCACCATTGTGGATGCCATTCAAAAATATGCGCCGGAATACACCCTTGAACAATTGCATGATGCCCAGTTTTTACGCACCGACCTCTACAAACGCGGTATTAAAGTGTTTGAGCACGCAGGGTTGGGTTCGCTGCAATTAAGCCTGTTTGAAGAAACGGCTGAAAGCCAGTTATGGCAGCCCACTTATATTATTGATTATCCTGTTGAAGTGTCGCCTTTGGCGCGCGCATCAGACAAAAATCCTGAAATTACCGAGCGCTTCGAGTTATTTATCACTGGCCGCGAAATGGCCAACGGTTTTAGTGAGTTGAACGATGCCGAAGACCAAGCCGCGCGTTTCCACGCGCAGATGAAAGCGAAAGAAGCAGGTGATGCTGAGGCCATGTATTACGACGCGGATTTTATCCGTGCGTTAGAATACGGCATGCCGCCTGCGGGTGGTTGCGGCATCGGCATTGACCGTTTGGTGATGCTGATTACCGATAGCCCAAGTATCCGGGACGTGATTTTGTTTCCGCATATGCGCGCTGAAAGTTAGCAATCATTGACATTTTGATTGCTAAAAAATATTAAATCTACGCACTAAAAATCTACGAGAGAAAAAATATGCTCTGGAAGCCTTTATTTACAAGGCTTCCAGAGCATCGAAAAGAGATGGTGCAAATATCAGGCTATTTAAGCCTTAATTTTCACCCTCAAACAAGTTCTTGATAAGCCATGCAATCTTGCGTGGCTTTTTTTATTTTTGTCACAAAGTTGTCATATTCGCGCTCTAGAATGCATGCTATTGAAACAGCACGTATTTAACTTTATGGAGAAGCTCGACATGATTAAGAAATTAAGTATTGCAGCAATTCTTGCAACAGCGTTTGCAAGTGGCTACGTGAGTGCAGCAGAAAAAACCATCAAAATTGATGGTTCAAGTACAGTTTACCCAATTACCGAAGCGATGGCGGAAGAGTTTCAAAAAGCCACCAAAACAAGAGTAACGGTAGGTGAGTCTGGCACGGGTAGTGGGTTTAAAAAATTCTGCCGCGGTGAAACCGATATTTCTGATGCATCACGCCCAATCGCACAAAAAGAAATTGACGCGTGTAAAGAAGCAGGTATTCAGTTTATTGAATTGCCCGTCGCTTTTGATGCTTTAACCGTGGTTGTTAACTCAAAAAATGACTGGGTAAAAAGTTTAAGCGTGGATGACTTAAAAAATATCTGGAAGCCAGGCTCTGGTGTTAAAAACTGGAAGCAAGTGAACGCGGCTTATCCAGACAAAAAATTGCCATTATTCGCGCCAGGCACTGCTTCAGGCACCTTTGACTACTTTACTGAAGCGGTCAATGGTAAATCAAAATCTAGTCGTACAGATTTTACACCTTCAGAAGACGACAACGTGTTAGTACAAGGTGTGGTAGGCAATGAGGGCGCACTTTCTTACTTTGGCTATGCTTATTATGAAGAAAATAGAGATAAATTAAGAGCGATTCCTATCTCTGCAAAAGCAGGCGCACCGGCTGTGATGCCTTCACCAGAAACCGTGAAAGATGGTACCTATGTACCGCTTTCTCGCCCGTTATTCATTTATGTGAATGCAACGGCTGCTGCGTTTAAACCTGAAGTGAAAGCGTTTGTAAACTTCTACTTAGAAAACGCACCAAAATTGGTGGCAGAAGTGAAATATGTGCCGTTACCAGATGAAGACTATGCCGCTGTAAAAGAGCACTTTAAGGCCATGAAGCCAGGCACGGGTTTTGGTGGCAAAAATGAAGTAGGTATTAAAGTAAAAGATTTAATCAACAGAATTAAGTAGGCATTAAAAATAGAAGAAGCGAGCTATCTCGCTTCTTTTTATTTGGTCTGAAGTATCAGTAGCACGCTATTGATTCCATTCTGAAAGTCTTGATATGAATACTGTGATTATGCAAAACAACACCCCATCGTTAACCATTAGCCCGCGTCTGGCAAAAAATCTACGCAGAAACGTTAAAGAGCGCGTCATTGAATTGATTCTAATGCTCGCAGCCCTTTCAGCTGTATTTACAACGTTTGCGATTGTGGCGGTACTTTTATATGAATCTTTAGGGTTTTTTGAAGCGGTACCTTTACTAGAATTTTTTACAGGCACAGAATGGACACCGCTCTTTGAAGATGCGCATTACGGCATTCTGCCATTGGTTGCGGGTACTTTAACGACCTCATTTGTGGCGCTGGCGCTGGCAGTGCCTGTGGGCACCGTAGCCGCCATTTATCTTTCTGAGTTTGCATCGCATCGGGCGCGTGAAATTACCAAACCAATTCTAGAATTGTTAGTGGGCGTGCCTACCATTGCCTTTGGTTACTTTGCCTTGCTTTTTGTCACGCCAGTTCTGCAAAAAATTTACCCGGATTTACCAGGCTTTAATATGTTGAGCGCGGGCTTGGTGATGGGCGTCATGATTATTCCATATATTGCTTCGGTGGCAGAAGATGCCATGCGCGCCGTGCCTATGAGCATGCGTGAAGGCTCGTACGCCATGGGTGCAACACGTTTTCAAACAGCCATACGGGTGGTGACACCCGCGGCAACGTCAGGCATTGTGGCGGCTTATATTCTGGCCATTTCACGTGCAGTGGGCGAGACCATGGTCGTGGCTGTGGCTGCTGGCCAGCAGCCGATTTTAACCTTTAACCCCACAGAAGGTGCCGCCACTATCACTGCCTATATTGTGCAAGTGGCGATGGGCGATTTGCCGCACGCAAGCATTGGTTACCAAAGTATTTTTGCCGCAGGGCTGGTGTTGTTTGTGATGACTTTGGCCTTTAACTTGATTGGCCATGTGGTGCGTAAGAAATTTAGGGAGCAATACTAATGACAACGGAAATGAAGGCCTCGGTCCTTAAGAATCTAGATGCTGTGCGGGCGATGATTCGCCGCCATAAGCGTAATGACATCCTTTTTGCGGCCATAGGCTTAATAGCACTCATGCTCGGTTTGCTGACATTGCTCACCTTGTTTGTTGATTTGGTGATGGATGGTTACCCTCGTTTTAACTTAAAGTTTTTTAGTGATTTTCCGTCTCGGCGCGCTGGTGAAGCGGGTTTGCTATCTGCTTGGGTGGGTTCGGCGTTAGTGATGCTGGTGACTTTTCTAACCGCGGTGCCAGTCGGTGTGGCTGCAGGCCTATATTTAGAAGAATACGCCCCCAAAAACTGGTTTTCAGATTTGATTGAAATTAACGTATCTAATTTAGCCGGTGTGCCTTCGATTATTTACGGCTTGCTGGCGCTTGGACTATTTGTATATGGCTTTGGGTTTGGGCAAAGTATATTAACGGCTGGTTTAACGCTCGGCTTGCTCATTTTGCCTATCGTAATTGTGTCCACACGTGAAGCGATCCGCGGTATTCCGGTGGCCATTCGTGAGGCTGCCTACGCAGTTGGGGCTACTAAATGGCAGGTGGTGAGTGACCATGTGGTGAAATATTCGCAAGGCGGCATACTCACCGGTGTAATTATTGGCATGTCTCGTGCGATTGGCGAAACTGCCCCCATTATTACCATCGGCGCACTTACATTCATTGCGTTTTTGCCGCCATCACCCGTGTCTGACATTGCGCCTTACTTGAATTTTGAATGGTTACATTCCAGTTTTACCGTGTTGCCGATACAAATGTTTAATTGGCTATCGCGTCCAGACCATGCCTTTCACATCAATGCCGCCGCCGCGGGTGCCATTATTATTGTACTGACCTTGCTCATGAATGGCACAGCAATTTACTTGCGTTACAAAATTCGTAAAAACATTAAATGGTAAGAATTTTAAAGACTTAGGAAACCAATATGATGAATGCTAGCACTGCAATCAAGGCTGAAGCGCGTAATTTAGACTTCTTTTATAGTAACGGCATGCGCGCCTTAAAAGGCATTAACATGCCACTCCATGAAAATAAAATCACCGCGCTGATTGGCCCTTCCGGTTGTGGAAAATCTACTTTTTTACGCTGTTTTAACCGTATGCATGATTTGTATCCTGGCAATAAATACCAAGGTCAAATCGTCATGCATCCGGATAACACCAATATTTTAGAGCATGGTGTTGATCCGATTGAAGTGCGCATGCGCATTAGCATGGTGTTTCAAAAGCCAAATCCATTTCCTAAAACCATTTATGAAAATGTCGCTTATGGGCTACGTGTGCGCGATGAAAAAAACAAACGCACCATTGATGACAAAGTGGAAGAAGCGCTCAAAGGCGCAGCACTTTGGAATGAAGTCAAAGACCGTTTGCAGGATTTGGCATTTAACTTATCGGGCGGCCAGCAACAGCGCCTGTGTATTGCGCGCGCGTTGGCGACCGACCCGGAAATCATGCTATTTGATGAACCCACTTCAGCGTTAGACCCGATTGCAACGGCCAATATTGAAGAATTAATGAGCGAGCTCAAAGAGAAACTCACGATTCTGGTTGTCACCCACAATATGCAGCAAGCCGCGCGCGTTTCAGACTACACCGCCTACATGTATTTAGGCGAGTTAATGGAATACGGCGATACCAACCAAATTTTTACCCGACCAACGCGCAAAGAAACTGAAGATTACATCACAGGCAAATTCGGTTAATTTACTGCAAATTTTTAAAGATAAACTTAAGGAAACACCATGAGTTCAGAACACATTTTTAAACAATACGATGCCGAGTTAGAAAGCGTGCGCGCCAAAGTGCTCGAAATGGGCGGTTTGGTTGAAAAGCAAATTGCCGATGCGATGAAAGCACTGGTCGAATCAAACCCAACACTTGCCCAAACCGTGGTGAAAAAAGACCATCAGGTGAATGCGCTGGAAGTACAAATTGATGAAGATTGCAGCACGATAATTGCTCGCCGCCAGCCGGCAGCAGGCGATTTGCGCATGATTCTGATGATGATTAAAACCATTACAGACTTAGAGCGTATTGGTGATGAAGCCTCAAAAATCGCACGCTTTGCCATTAGCATTCATGAAGCGAACCGCGCGTGGTCAACCAAGTTTTCTGACGTGAAAGCTATGGCAACCGTGACGCAAACCATGCTACGCATGGCGCTAAATGCGTTTGCACGCTCAGATGAAACCAAAGTGCAGGAAATTGCCCAGATGGATGAAAAAGTCGATGAGCAATATCAAGCCGCGATTCGCCAAATGATTACCTTTATGCTGGAAGACCCACGTACGATTTCCATGACACTGGAAGTTTTGTTTGTGGCTAAAGCGATAGAACGGATTGGCGACCACGCTAAAAACATTTCAGAATACGTGGTGTATATGGTGAAGGGCAAAGATGTGCGGCATTTGATTGATGAAGATCAGATTGAGTAATTCGTATCATCTTTAGCAGTATTCTGCTTTAGAAAAACGCGGTTTTAAATAACAACCTTTTGACGCTGCCCTGCAATCCTTTATTGATAAGGCTTGCAGGGCAGCGTTTTTTGCTCGGCCATATCGTTGTGCCTTCGTAACAAAAATACAACACATTTGTGTTTATTTTCACTATTAATTCACCTGTCACTAAATTGTCATATAAGAATCACATAATCTCGCTTGTTGAAAGACGCTTAACTCATATTTAATAAGGGAGTATTGAATGAACGACAAAACTAGCTTTAAACACTGTGGTCTGATTGTTGCCGCATTGGCCGGCGCGATGATGATGGGTTTTGGCACAAACGCAATGGCTGATTCTACTGATGATATTGTGAATGCACTAATTGCAAAAGGGGTGCTAACAGAAGAAGAAGGCGCGTTATTGCTGAAAGGCCGAACAGGCGAAAAAGAAGCGGCGGAAGCGAAAAAAGCCAGTGCAGTTTCGGCTAAATATAAAGATGGCCTAAGTTTTGAAAGTGGCGACGGTAAATTTAAAGCGTCAATCAATGGCCGTGTGCATGCAGATTATCGGTTTTTTGACTACAACGACAATGCCAGAAATCCAGCCGTTGTCGGGGCGGGTAATTCAATTGCAAATACCAATAGCGTGACAGATACGTTTGATATGCGTCGTGCGCGTTTGGGCTTTAAAGCTGCCTGGAAAGATTATTACGAAGCTGAAGTGGTTGCTGATTTGGCTAATTCAACTACGCTGGATGTGGGTTATTTAAATGTTGCATGGTGGAAACCGGTGCAATTTCGCTTTGGGCAATTCAAAATGCCGATGAATCTGGAGGAATTAACCAGTTCTAACAATATTGATTTTATGGAGCGCTCTTACGTGAATGCGCTTGCTCCAACCAAAGAAATTGGCGTGATGGTGCACGGCACACCCTTTACTGGCGTCACTTACGCTTTGGCTGCTTCAAACGGCAGTTTGAAAAATGCAGAATCTGATATTCGTGAAGACGGAAAAGACATCATTGGCCGCGTCACCGCTAACTTTGCAGAAATGATGGAAAACAAAGAAATGGTGTTGCATGCAGGGGTATCATTCTCGCAGGGTGATTTGCCACAAGGCACAGTGGGTGGAAATGGCCGTACTGAAGCGCGTGGCGCAACATTTTATACGGCACCTGTGTTGGGCAATGCTGCATTCAGTGCTATTGATAGAAGCCGCGTTGGACTGGAGGGCGCAGTCGCTTACGGGCCATTTAAAGTACAGGCAGAGTGGATGCAACAAAACAATGACTTTAAAACGCTGGTGCGTAGCTACGATTTAGACACTGAAAACTGGTATGCCGAAGCGTTATGGTCAATCACCGGCGAAGCCTATGCCGATTCTTACAAAAATGGCGTATTTGGCGGTCTAAAACCGAAAAATGATTTTGATCCAAGCACATTTAAAGGCGGTTTATGGGAAGTTGGCGCACGCTACAGTGAATTTGATGCATCTGACTACAACACGGTCGGTATTGCCCAAGGCACAGCAAACGATGCTGGAATCACAACAAAAGCGAAAGGCTTTGCCAAAGCAGAAGCCTGGACATTGGGCCTGAAGTTTTTGCCAACCTCAAACACACGTTTGATGCTCAATTACGTCATGACAGATTTTAATGACGTAATCGGCGGCGCGACAGGCGGTGTTGTCATCAACCAAAAACGTGTGGATGATGAAAAAGCGCTCATTATGCGTGCTCAATGGATGTTCTAAAGCACGCGCTTTAAGCCGTAATCTTTAGCGCTGGCCTGCAAGCCTTTATTAACAAGGCTTGCAGGCCAGTATTTTTATCTCGGCAAGATTTTGGCATGAAATTTTGTTGATTTAGCAGCTATTTTTCTACCTGAGATTTTTAGTGCAAATGAAGTGTTAAGGTATAATTCCCGATTCAATCTGATTTCATTCTAGGCTGCACGTATGTACAAGCACCCACTACTCAACCGTGACAAAATGTCTCCGCAAGAAGCGCTGGATATTTTAGTGGAAGGCAATCATCGCTTTACCAATAATTTAACCGCCAATAAGGACTTGATGGGCCTGGTCAGCATTACCAAAGACCGCCAGCATCCTTTTGCTTCCGTGCTAAGTTGCAGTGATTCGCGCGCGCCGGTTGAAATGCTGTTTGATCAAGCATTGGGAGATATTTTCAGTGTGCGTCTAGCAGGCAACATCGCCTCAGATAAAGTGATTGGTAGCCTCGAGTTCAGCTCAAAATATTTAGGCAGTAAACTGATTGTGGTGTTGGGGCATACCGATTGCGGCGCGGTAAAAGCGGCGTGCGATAATTTTAGAGAAGGCCATATTGGCGAAATTATCAATTTAATTCGCCCAGCAGTACGTTTGGAAAAAACCATTGAAGCGCAGCGCGATTCTACTAACGTTAATTTTGTCGATAAAGTGTGCGCTTTAAATGTGCAAG
>ENA-UPXM01002007-UPXM01002007.1-activated-sludge-metagenome-genome-assembly--contig:-NODE-2007-length-24818-cov-6.116424_pt1 | contig 24818 bp, 16 predicted proteins | sample MGYA00238178_ERZ772708 | MGnify/ENA primary metagenome ERZ772708 (study PRJEB29002, sample SAMN05720212) | activated sludge metagenome | isolation source: anaerobic digester from wastewater... | reverse complement strand
GCGTGGCAGGTGGCGCAGGTCTCATCGCTTTGTACGCGCGTCATGTTGCGCATGCTGATGAGCTTGAGGTCGGCGGGCGGCTGGTTGGTGGGGGCCGCGCGGCAGACGCGGATGTGTTCGCCGCCGGGGCCGTGGCACGACTCGCAACTGATGCCGGGCTCGCGCCAGACCGTGCGGTAGGTGTCGGTCGCGGCGTCGTAGTTCTTGGCGATCTGGCTGACGTGGCAGCCGAAGCAGGCGGTGTTGAAGGTGAGTTGCGGATCGCGCCAGTGCAGGGCCTCGTCGATCGTGCCGTCATTGAAGTGGCGGATCATGCTGCCGGCCGCGTCGAACCAGCCGTTGCTGTGCACGTCGTAGGCGATCGGCAGCACCTGTAGGCGGCCGCGCTGCAGCGGGGTCAGCAGATAATAGATGTTTTTTCCGCCCATCGCGTGCATGATCGGATAGGTTGTCCGGGTCCCGTCCGGCTGCTCTTCGATTACGGCGCGCGCCGCCGCGTCGGTGCGATATCGGCGAGTGCCGATTTCGACTGCGTTCGTCAGCGGCGTGAGCGCGCGGCGGCTGAACGCTTCGTCAGCCGGCTGCATCGCGAGCCCGTGATGCGACGTGGCCCAGAGTCCATAAAAGCGCTCGTGGCACTCGCGGCAGCTTTCGGAACCGGCGAACGCGGCGGCATCCTGCCGTCTCTCGCGCGCACAGCCTGCCGCCAAAACCAGCATGGCGCAGAGCATTCCGAAAGATTTCCATACTTCGGTGTAGCGTGTCATCTGCGCGTATCATACTGAGCGCCGCCGCACGGCGCAAGTGCGCTCTCTCCCGGTGTGGCAATAGGGGGTGTGCGAGTCGAGCGCGTTCTTTTTTACCAGAAACGCATGATCTTCCGCACCTGCCACCGACCGATTACGCGCGCCGGCGCCCTCGTCGTTGACGCGCACGTTTCCACATGTTAAGGTGCCGTCCATCACAATTCTGCTTTAAGCAGGCATGGCCGTTTGTCCGGGGGCGGAAGAAGTGGAGGCAGTCGATGGCACACACAATATGGGACTTGGGACGGGGGTTCGCTGCTGCGTGCGCGGCGGCGGCGCTGGGTGCCGCGCAGGCGGGTGCAGGCGGACTGTCGCACCGGGTGGACATGATGGTCGGCGTCAGGGGCCACGGTTCCTGTATGCCGGGACCGTGTTTGCCCCACGCTTCCGTTTACCCCAGTCCCGACACGCTCAAGCCCAAGACCTCAGGGTTTGTTTTCGGCGACGATGTGGTGGGCTTCTCCCAACTGCACACCCAGGGAACAGGCGGCACGCCGACCTACGGCAACTTTCTGGTTTCTCCGCGTCTTGGCCCCGGTATCGCCGAGAGGGACCACGCCTCGCCGCTGGCGGACGTGGAGGCCGCCCCCTTTGCCTACCGCGCCCGACTGACACGCTGGGACACGCGCTGCACTGTCGTGCCTGCCGCCCACAGCGCGCTCTATCGGTTCGAGTTCCCGGCTAACGAAGATGCCCGGATCGTTTTGAATGTCGCGCGCAAGATCGGCAAGGCCGCCGCGCTCACGAACGGGGCCGTCATGATTGATCCCGCCAGCGGCACGATCACGGGGGGCGGTATCTTCGACGGCAACTGGAACCCCGCTCCCTACCGGCTCTTTTTCGCGGCCAAGGTCGATGTCGCGCCGGCGGGTTTCGGCACGTGGCACGGCGAAGAGAGTGCAGACGGCGTGACGTCAGCCCGTATCGAAAAACGCGAAGGTCTCGGTGCCTGGCTGCGTTTCGACACCCGCGCGTCGCGCGTGGTTCTTCTGAAAATCGCGGTCTCTTTTACCTCGGTCGAACGTGCGCGCCAATGGCTTGACAGCGAGATTCCGGCATGGGATCTCGGCGCGTTGCAGGCGACGGCCGAGCGCGCCTGGGACGAGGCGCTCGCCGCGATCACGGTTGATGGTATGCCGGAGGAGGAGCAGCGCCTTTTCTACAGCCATCTCTTTCACACCCTCGTGCAGCCGCGCGACCGCACTGGTGATGCAGACGGCTGGCCGGTTGACGCGCCCTGCTGGGACGACCACTACACGCTCTGGGATACCTGGAAAACCCTCTTTCCGCTCATGGCCATCGTGCGCCCCGATGTGGTGTCCGGCAACGTCCGCTCGTTCACGGAGCGTCTGCACCGCAACGGGCAGTGCGCGGCCGCCTTCATCCAAGGCAAAGAGTATCGCGTGGGGCAGGGCGGCGACGAGGCGGACAATGTGATCGGCGACGCCTACGCCAAGCAGATTTCCGGCATCGACTGGAACGCCGCCTGGGAGGTGCTCGCCGCCAACGCGGGCCGCCGCACCGAGGACTACCGCACGCTGGGCTGGGTCGCGCACAAGGGCAAACACGATTACTGCTGGCGCATGAAATCCGGCTCTGGCACGCTGGGCTTCGCCTATAACGACTGGTGCGCCGCGCAGGTCGCCGCCGGGCTCGGCAAGGCCGACGAGGCCGGCAGGCTGCTCGCGCGCTCACACAGTTGGCGCAACGTCTGGGACGATACGTTGGCGGACAGCGGGTTCACCGGCTTCATCCGAGCCCGCAACGCGGACGGCACCTTCTGCGGCACGCCGGCCCGCAAAGGCTACAATACCGATTTTTACGAGGGCACCTGTTGGCAATATTCCTACGTGATCCCGCACGATGTGCCGGGCATGATCGAAAAAATGGGAGGGCGGCCGCGCTTCATCGAGCGCCTCCAGTTCGCGCTTGAAAACGGATTGATCGATTTCGGCAACGAGCCTTCCTTCATGACCGTCTGGCTTTTCTGCCATGTGCAACGTCCTTACCTCGCCTCATATTGGGCCGACAAGCTGCGCGGCCTCTTCACTCAGGACGGGCCGCCCGGTGACGACGATTCAGGCGCGATGGGCTCGCTCTATGTCTTTTTAAACGCGGGGTTTTTCCCGTTCGCCGGTCAGGACGCCTATTATCTGCACGGGCCGCGCGCGCCGCGTTTCGCGTTCCGGCAGCCGAACGGCAAGACCTTTGCCGTGACGGCCGAAAACGCGGGCGGCGCCCGCATCTACATTCAGTCGGCCTCGCTCAACGGCCGTCCGCTCGACGCGCCGGTCATTCATCACCGCGACATCACGGCCGGCGGCACGCTGGCTTTTGTGATGGGCGACACGCCCTCCGCCTGGGGATGCGATGGCGAGTTCGATGCCGCCCTCGCCCGGCAGCAAACGAAATGACGGCCGCCGGTGGTGTGGAGAGGTGCGGCGGCGCAGGCGTGCCGTCCTACCTGTCGCGACGAGCAGCTCCCCGGACTTCGTCCGCCGACAGTGCCCGGCCGTAAAGTTTCACCTCGTCGAGCAGCCCCGTGAAATGCGCCGCGTGGCCGGCGTCATAATTGCCCAGACACAGCGGCCGGCCGTTCGGCTGAAGTGGCCCCGGCCGTGCCAGAGCGCCCTGCTCCTCGCCATCCATATAGAGGCGCATCGTCTGCCCGTCGAATGTTCCCGCAAGATGCACCCAGTGGCCGGTCGGCAACGGTGCCTTGCCGGTCAGGTGATGGCTGAACGACGTGACCGGCACGCCGAAACAGGGACGTCCGTCCTGCAAGCCGAGGCGGAAGCCCGACGATGTGCTGCCGCCGAAGATGCGGTTGATGAACCAGGCGTGCTTCTGTCCGGCGAGATCGGTCTTGACCCAGCACGCGACCGTGAACGCATTCGAGGGCGAGAGCGACGGATCGGGCGCGATCATCGCGCTGCCGCCGTTGCAGACGAGCGCGCGCCCGTCGATGCCCGGCGCGCGGCCGGCGTTCTTTAGGACGCCGCCCAAGCCGTGACCTGAATAATCGAGCGTCACGCGGTCATCTTCGGGGTCGTCAAACGCCCACCATCCGATCAGCCCCGGATCATCCGCGCCAGGCTTCCTGACCCGACGCGTCAGGCGTTCATTCAGGCGCGCTTCCGCAGCCGCGTACGTGCGGTAAGCCGTGTCGTACGGTCCCAGTCCGATGTCCTCCGGCAGCAGGTCCTCGTGCGGCCCCGCGTCCGGCGCGAAGACGTTGCGCACCGCGTCGAGATAGCCGAAGCCGTACTCGCGGTAGGGCGCGAGGTAGTGACCTTCGCCCCATTCATTCCAGTTGTCGAGCAACAGCATGCGGCTGCCGAGCTGATCCGACGGCAATGTGGCGATGAAGGCTTTGGCCTCGCGCAGCAACCCTTCGAAGTCGGTCGGAGGAATCTTCCAGATGCTGCCCTCGTCGCGCCAGCCGCTCCATGCCTGCGAGACGGTCACGACCTGCGGCAGGATGCCCAGCTCCTGCGTCTTGCGGATGGACGCCATCTGGGACTGGATCGCCTGCTGCGGCGCCGGGCTGCCCGGTATGCCCCAGCAGTAGGCGAAGGTGTAGTCGAGCCCCAGATCCTTCATCAGGGCAAGGTGTTTCGGGTCCAGCCCGCGGTATTCACCGAGCAGGATCAAGCCGCCAAAACCCGCGTCGCGGCACACCTGCCGCATCCTGCCGAAGGCGGCGCGGACCTTCTCCACGCCGCCAAGGTCTTTGATTAGAAATTCCGGCCGGTAGACAAAGAGCAGCGGCCGGTTGTCGATTTTGAGGTAGCCGGGGTACTTGAAATAGGTTTCGATCCAGTACGGCATCAGATTCTCGAACAGGTCGCGCTCGTCGGCCACACCGGCGATGCCTTTCGACTGGTTCTCCCACATGATGGTGAACTTCATCTTGTCGGCGAAGCGCGACTTGAAGAGCGCGTCGTGGATCGCCGTGCCGTAGCGCATCTTGACCGCGCCCCCTTGGCTGGCGCGGTACCAGCAGTAGATGAAAAAGGAGATGCCGTGCTCGACCGCCCACTTTGTCTCCCAGTCCGAGATTTCGGGGTTCTCCTGCGCGTAGAAGCCCAGCGCGGGCGTGCGCTCGGGATGCTTGAGCACATTGGCCCAGAGGTTGAACTTGTCCGCCTCCCAGAGCGGGCAGTGGTGCGCGCCGACCAGCACCTCGGTTTTCACCGGCACGGGCTCGGGGATGTAGTCGAGCCGGCGCTTCGCCATCGCGGGCAGAAAGCGTACCCGGATGTCGGAGCGCGCCCAGGCTTTTCCGCCGGATTCCAGCGCGACCGACAGCACGCTGTCGCAAGCGGCCGCCGCGGTCACGGTCCACGCCACGTTCGTTTGCGCGCCCGGCGCCAGCGCGAGCACGCCGGATGTCTGCGGGCCGGAGACGGTGACACCCTCCGTCACGCCCAACCTCAGCGTGCCGCCTGCCGCCGCTCCGCCCGTGTTGCGGATGACCGCGTGCACGGTCTCGGTCCGGCCCGCGCGGCAGACATTGGCTTCGGGCTCAAAGCGAATGATGCGGACCTCAGTCCCGCCGGCCCCGGCTCCTTCGAGTGCCAGACAGATCCCCAGAGTAATGCTCCCCCAAAGCCGAGTTCCCATAATTTAATTCCTTTGCCGTTTAGAGTAACATGGATTCGCACTTCCGCAAAGTGATTATCGAGAGGATGTCTTTTGCACGATTATTAAGTGTGCAAATAAAACACTCAATACGTGGTTAACTATTTATGATCTATATCATATATTCATCTCGTGATCTACGGAAAACAGAGAAAGGTGCAAACGCAAAGCGTTCGGCTGGCTGAGTTATCGGCTGTTCGGATGGGCGTGACCCTGCGGGGGCGCGATGCGACGCGCCCGGTCGAGGGCGGGTCGTGCCGCCTGGTCAGGATCAGCGACGTGTCGCAGGACGGCACATGGCTGAACGCCGACTTTGCCCACATCGAACCCGCCGAACGCATTCGCGATGACCATTTTCTCCGTTCTGGCGATGTGCTCTTCCCGAACCGGGGCACGCGTACCACGGCGATCGCCTTTCGGATGGAGCAGCCCCGCATCATCGCCGGGGCCCAGTTCTTCGTACTGAGGCCGAATGTGGCGCGCGTGGTGCCGGAGTACCTTGCCTGGTTCCTGAGGTCCGAGTCGGCGGCGCGGCATTTCGAGGAGCGGCGCAAAGGCACCTATGTGCAGATCGTCGAGCGCCGCGACTTGGAAGACTTGGACCTGCCTCTGCCGCCGCTGGAAATGCAACGGAAGATCGTGGAGGCGGCAGCGCTCGCGATTGAGGAGCGGAGCCTGAGTGAGAAGATCGCGGTGTTGCGAGCGCGGCTGGTGGCGGGCGAGCTGCTGGCGGCGGCGAGACAAGGACACACGGACTAACACGGAAAGACACGGACTAACACGGACAACTTATGAAGACGATTGACCAGAGTCAGATCAACGATGTGGCGTGGCGGGCGTGCGACACCTTCCGGGGCGTGCTCGATCCGGCCGACTACAAGAACTACATCCTCGTGATGGTCTTCCTGAAGTACATTTCAGATGTGTGGAGCGACCACCGCGACCAGTACCTGAAGGAGTACCGGGGCGACGTGCTGCGCGTGAACCGCCGCCTGTCGCGCGAGCGCTTCCAGCTTCCCGAGGGGTGCGACTTCGCCAGCCTCTACGCTTGCCGGACCCAGCCGGACATCGGCGAGCGGATCGACATGGCGCTCGGCGAGATCGAGGAGGCGAACAAGGAGAAGCTGGAAGGTGTCTTCCGCGAGGTCAGCTTCAACTCGGAGACCAAACTGGGCAGACCAAGGAACGGAACGCCCGTCTCAAACATCTGCTCGAAGACTTCAACGACGAGCGCCTCGACCTGCGGCCCTCGGCGGTCGGCGACGAGGACGTGATCGGCAACGTCTACGAGTATCTCCTGGAACGCTTCGCCTCGGACGCCGGCAAGAAGGCGGGCGAGTTCTATACGCCCGGGCAGGTCTCGACGCTGCTGGCCCGCCTGCTCGCGCCAAAGAAGGGAGATACGATCTGCGACCCCGCCTGTGGTTCCGGGTCGCTGCTGATCAAGGTGGGGCGGCAGGCCGACAAGCGCGACTTCGCGCTCTTCGGTCAGGAGAGCAACGGCACGACCCACGCCTTATGCCGCATGAACATGTTCCTGCACGGTATGGACAGCTTTCGCATCGAGTGGGGCGACACGCTGCGCCACCCGCGCCTGGTCGAGCACGACCAGCTCATGAAGTTCGACATCGTGGTGGCCAATCCGCCCTTCTCGCTGGAGAAGTGGGGCGTCGAGGAGGCCGAGGCCGATCCCTTCCACCGCTACCACCGCGGCCTGCCGCCCAAGTCCAAGGGCGACTACGCCTTCATCTCCCACATGATCGAGATCGCCCGCGAAGGCACGGGCCGCGTGGGCGTGGTGGTGCCGCACGGCGTGCTCTTCCGCGGCGGGGCCGAGGGCAAAATCCGCCAGCGGCTCATCGAGGAGAACCTCTTGGAGGCGGTCATCGGCCTGCCCGCTAACCTCTTCTTCGGCACGGGCATCCCTGCCGCGATCCTGCTCTTCAACAAGGGCAAGGCCCACGGCGACGTGCTCTTCATCGATGCCTCCCGCGCCTTCGAGAGCGCCAAGAATCAGAACGTGCTGACCGACACGCACGTCGACACGATCGTCCGGACCTACCGCGCCTTCCAGACCGTGGCAAAGTACGCCTACCGCGCTACGCCGCAGGAGCTGGCCGACAATGCGTACAACCTCAACATTCCGCGCTACGTCGACACCTTCGAGGAGGAGGCCGAGATCGACCTCATGGCCGTCAAGAAGGAGATCGACGGGCTGGAGCAGCAGCTCGCCACCGTCCGCGCCAAGATGGACGGGTATCTCAAGGAGCTGGGGCTATGAAGAAGGCCACGATCAATGTGCAGGGAACGGATGTTGCGGTCGTCGCGCAATATGCGGATGACTACATCTCGATCACCGATATAGCCAAGTATCGCAATCCCAAAGACGCCTTTGCGATCATCAATAATTGGATGAGAAGTCGGAGCACGATTGAGTTTTTGGGCCTTTGGGAGAAGATGAATAATCTTAATTTTAAACCTCTCGAATTCGATAGGTTTAGAATTGAAGCGGGAAGCAACTATTTTGTTCTTTCTCCACAACGGTGGATCGAGGCCACACATGCAATCGGGATCGTGTCAAAATCGGGAAGATACGGAGGAACGTTTGCACATCAGGATATTGCCTTCGAATTTGCCTCTTGGATATCCGCCGAGTTCAAACTTTATCTGGTCAAGGAGTTTCGACGGCTCAAGGAAGACGAGAACAGGCGCTTGTCGCTGGCCTGGAATCTCAACCGAACGCTGGCCAAACTAAACTACCGCATCCACACGGACGCCATTAAGGACCATCTGATACCCGCAGCGCTGACGCCCGAACAGATCAGTATGACATACGCGAGCGAAGCCGACGTGCTGAACGTCGCGCTCTTCGGTCAGACCGCCAAACAGTGGCGGGACGCCAATCCGGCGCTGGAAGGCAATATGCGCGACTACGCCGCCATCGAGCAGTTGCTGGTGCTGGCCAACATCGAGGGGATGAACGCCGAGTTCATCCGCATGGGCGTCTCCCAGTCCGACCGCTTGGTCCGGCTGAACCAAATCGCGATACGCCAACTTCAGTCTTTGACGGCACGGGATACCGCGAAGTTGTTGGAGGAAAAGAGGAGGGGCGAAAGATGAACGGGATGATCGTCTTGTCGTTTCTCCCAGTTGTCAAGGATTCCTTGACAACTCGATCCGTGCCTCGTACGGCAACTGTCCGGAAATTCCGGAGAACTGACGCGGATCAGGACGGCCGTCTAACCCCATCGAATTCGATGGGGTTGAAATGCCCTTCGGAGGTGCGCGTATGAAACTGCCGAAGGGGTGGAAATGTGAAACGGTTGGTGATCTGTGCGACTTTAGCAATGGCCACGGGTTCGGCCCGCACAACTGGTCTAAAGTAGGGCTCCCCATAATTCGTATCCAGAACTTGAATGGCGAAGCAGACTTTAACTACTTCAACGGCAGAGCAGACGCAGATTGGCTGGTCGAGCCGGGAACACTTCTTTTTGGGAATAAAGGAGAGATAAACGATTACTGCTCAATATTTGGCTTGAAAACACCTGAACAGGTCTTGCCAACAATTAATCTGCTTGGTATCAAGAAACGACACGCAAATAAACAACCTTGCCCTTGCGGATGTGGATTAAGACTCGGTAAGTGTCGTCTGCATTATAGGTTAAACGAGTTCCGAAAACTCGAGTGTAGGACCTATTATAGATCTTTAGCATCGAGGTTAAGATGACGCCTAGCTTCCAGGAGTCTCACATCAGCCAACTGCCGGCGATCCGGCTGTTGCAGCAGCTCGGGTATGCGTATCTGAGTCCGGAGGAGGCGTATGCCGAACGGCGGGCGAAGCGGCGGTCGGTGCTGCTGGAGGATGTGCTGACGCGGCAGCTCCGGCGGCTGAACGCGATTTCGTTCAAGGGCCAGGAGGCGGCGTTCTCGGACGAGAACATCGCGAAGGCGGTGGAGGCACTGCGGGAGATTCCGTTCGACGGGTTGGTGCGTACGAGCGAGAAGGTCTACGACCTGCTCACGCTGGGCAAGAGCCTCGACCAAACCGTGCAGGGCGAGACCAAGGGCTTTACTCTGCGCTACATCGACTGGGAGAATCCGCGCAACAACGTCTTCCATGTGACGGCGGAATATGAGGTCGAGCGCACCGCGAGCCGCGAGACGCGCCGGCCGGACATCGTCTGCTTCGTGAACGGCATCCCTTTCGTGGTGATCGAGTGCAAACGGCCCGAGGAGAAGCACTCGCTCGAACAGGCGGTGCACCAGAATATCCGCAACTGGCAGAACGACGAGATTCCGCAGCTCTTCCTCTACGCGCAGCTCGTGCTGGCGCTGAACAAGAACGAGGGGCGTTACGCCACGGCAGGCTCGCCCCAGAAGTTCTGGGCGCAGTGGCGCGAGATGCGCGACGCGGACGCCGAGGTGCGGTCCGCGATTAACGGCCCCGTGCGGCTGGAGGAGCACGAAAAGCTTTTCCGGGGCGTGTTCGCCTATGCCAAGCAGGCGTTCGAGGAGCTGGCGATTCAGGAGCGCGAGCCGACCGGGCAGGACCGGCTCGTCTGGTCGCTGTGCCGTCCGGAGCGGCTTCTGGAGCTGGTGCACCGGTTCGTGCTCTACGACGAGGGCGGCACGGTCAAGAAGATCGCACGCTACCAGCAATACTTCGCGATTCGCAAGACGCTGGAGCGGGTGCGGCAGCGCGATCCCGAGGGGCGGCGCAAGGGCGGCGTGCTCTGGCAGACGCAAGGCTCGGGCAAGTCGCTGGTGATGGTGCTGCTGGCCAAGGCGCTGGCGATGGACCGGGAGATCCTCAACCCGCGCATCGTGATCGTCACGGACCGGATCGACCTGGACGAGCAGATTTGGAAGACCTTTCACCTGTGCGGCAAGGAACCGCAGATGGCCCGCACGGGCAAGCACCTGCACGAGCTGCTGCGCGACGAGCGCGTGGCGGTGATCACCACCGTGATCGACAAGTTCCGCGCGGCGGCCAATGCGTCATCGGGATGTCAGAACACCGACGACAACCTTTTCGTGCTGGTGGACGAGAGCCACCGCAGCCAGTACGGCGAAGCGAATCTGCGCATGCGGAAGACGCTGCCGAACGCCTGTTTCATCGGCTTCACCGGCACGCCCCTGATGAAGGCAGAGAAGAACACGGCGCTCAAGTTCGGCGGCTTCATCGAGCCCGCGTACACGATCCGCGACGCGGTGGCGGACCAAGCCGTGGTGCCCTTGCTTTACGAGGGGCGGCACGTCTTGCAGGCGGTGAACGAGAAGGCCGTCGACTCGATGTTCGAGGCGATGTGCCGGGGACTGACGCCCGAACAGAAAGGCGACCTCAAACGCAAGTTCGCCTCGCGCGACGAGCTGAACCGGCTGGAGAGCCGCCTGTACCTGATCGCGTGGGACATCTCGCAGCACTTCTCGGAGCAGTGGAAGGGCACGGGGTTCAAGGGGCAGGTCACCGCGTCGGGCAAGAAGGAGGCGCTGATGCTGAAGGGTTTCCTCGACCAGTTCGGAATGGTGACGAGCGAGGTGGTCATTTCCGCGCCGCAGGAGATCGAGGGCGAAAAGAGCGCGTCGGCAACACCCGACGCGCGCGTGGAGGTCTTCTGGACGTCCATGATGGACAAGTACGGCAGCGAGAAAGCGTACAATCGGCAGATTATCGCGGCTTTCAAGAAGGCCGACACGCCAGACCTGCTCATCGTGGTGGACAAGCTGCTGACCGGGTTCGACGCGCCGCGCAACGTGGTGCTCTACATCGCGCGGAGCCTGAAGGAGCACGCGCTGCTGCAGGCGGTGGCGCGCGTGAACCGGCTTGCTCCCGGAAAAGACTTCGGAACCGTCGTCGACTACTACGGGGTGGTCACGCAACTTCACGACGCGCTGGAACTCTACAGCTCTCTGGAGGGCAAGTTCGATCCCGCGGACCTGGAAGGAACGCTCGCGAACCTCGCCGAGGAGATCAAGTCTCTGCCAGGCCTGCGCGACGGGCTGTGGGACCTGTTCCGCGACGTGCCGAACAAGCGGGACGAGGAGGCCTTCGAGCTGGCGCTGGCCGATCCGGTGCGGCGCGACGAATTCTATGCGCGTCTCTCGAAGTTCTGCCGTGTGCTCAAGATGGCGCTGGCGTGCATCCGGTGGGCGGACGCCACGCCGCAGGAGACGGCCGAGCGGTACAAGCGCGACGCGGTCTTTTTCCAGAACCTGCGGGCGGCGGTGAAGATCCGCTATGCGGAAGAAATCGACTACCGCGACTACGAGCGGCAGATTCAGAAGATGCTGGCGACCTACGTGCGCGCAGAGGAGGTCATTCAGGTGGTCGAGCCGGTGAACATCTTCGAGCGCGAGGCCTTCGAAAAAGAGGTCGAGCGGGCGAAGACCCTGCGGGCAAAGGCGGACACGATCGTCAACCGGACCAAGCGCACGATCACCGAGCGGATGGACGAAGACCCCTTCTTCTACCGGAAGTTCTCACTGCTGTTGGAGCAGGCCATCGACGAGTACCGGCGGCAGCGCATCACCGAGGCGCAGTATCTGGCCCGGGTGCGCGAGATCATGGAGTGCGTCCGCGACCGCAGGAAGTCCGAAGTGCCGCAGGAACTGGAGGGACGCGATTTCGCGCAGGCGCTCTACGGCGTGGTCAGCGAGCGCGTGACGCCGGCGGAAGAGTGGACGGTGAAAGAGGAGCCGGTCGGCTACGGGACGGCGCAGCCGCGCGCGTCCGAGGCCGACCGCCTGCGCGCCGAGATGAGCCTGCGGCTGGAAGCGATCATCCGCGACGAGGCGATCGTCCGATGGCGCGAGAATCCGGACGTGCAGAACCGGATGCGCAACGCGATGGACGACTACCTTTTTCAGCTCAGGCAGGAACGCAAGGTCGACCTGACGCTTGAGCAGATGGACGCGATCATCGAGTCGTGCTTGGGGATTGCACGCAATCGGCCCGAGGATGTGTGAGACACGGACACACGGACTAACACGGACGGACACGGACGAAGATGGCAACGATAAGGACAGCGGTGGGGGAGTGTGTCGTGAAGCGGGCGCGGAGGCGGACGCTGGCGATCAGCGTGTTGCCGGACGGGACGGTCGAGGTTGTCGCGCCGCTCGGTGCGGCGGAAGACAAGATCCGCTAAAAAGTCGAAAAGCGGACACGGTGGATTTTGCGTCAGCGTCGGGTTTTCGCGGCGTTGAACGTTATGCGACCGCCGCGTCGGTACTGCACGGGGGCGACGCACCGGTATCTAGGGCGGCAGTATCGGCTGAAGGTAAGTATCGGTGAGGATCAGGGCGTGAAGCTGCGCGGCGCATATTTGTTGGTCGTATCGCGAAGCGAGGCCGAGGACTCGGTGGCAGCGCTCGTGGCTAGCTGGATGCGCGAGCGTGCAAAAGAACAGTTCTCGAAGCGGTTCGTGGCCTGGCGCACATGGTGCGAGGAACGGGGTTTGAGCGAGCCGCGTCTGCGCCTCCTGTCCATGCCGAAGCGATGGGGAAGCGCGCACAAGAACGGGACGGTGGCGCTCAATCCCCAGTTGGTGCGCGCACCTTCAATCTGCATCGATTACGTGATCGCACATGAAATGTGTCATCGTCTTCATGCTGGGCATGGACGAGGGTTCTATGCAGAACTAAATTGCCTGTGTCCGAATTGGCGCCAGTGCAAGCAGAGGCTGGAGGCAATGGATTAATACCGGTGTTCATCGGTTATCGTGTGGCGAAGCGATAGGTGCCGGAGCCGACGCGGAGCGTGACCGTGCCGTTTCCGGTGCCGAGAAGCGTCACGCCGCGGGCGCGGGCGAGCGGCCTGCGGTGCTCGGTCACGGAGGCAGCGTCTGCCGCGGGTATGTGCACAGTGGCGGCGGTGTTGGCCGGGATCTCGATTTCCCAGTCGAACGCGCCGTCCTCGCGCGACCATTCGCTGCGGATGAGGCCGTAGGGCGAACGGTGCGAGGCTTTGACGAAGGCCAGATCACCGACCGGTTGCGGGCGCATGACGATGTGCTTGAACCCGGGCTGCGCAGGGTCGGGCGCGATGCCGGCCAGCGTTTCGTAGAACCAGATGACCAGATCGCCGACGAGCATGACATGGTTGCCGGAATTCATGGCGGGGTCTGCCGTGTCGCCGTTCCAGAGTTCCCAGACTGTGGTCGCGCCTTTTTCGATCATGTAACCCCAGCTCGGATAGGTCGTGTGCGTGGCGAAGTTGTAAGAAAGGTCGGCCCGTCCGCCCGCCGTCAGGACGCGGTTGAGCCATTGGCCGCCGACCAGGCCGGTACCGACATGGCCCCGGGTCTCGGTGGTGATCTTGCTGACGAGGTGCGCGAACACGCGTCCGCGTTCGGCCGCCGGCACCATGTCGAAAGCCAGCGGCAGCACGCAGGCGGTCTGCGTGCCGTTGTCATAATAACCTTTGGCGGCATCATAATAGGTCGCGTTGAATGCGGCCTTGAGCGCTTCAGCCTGCGCGCGGTAACGCTGCGCGTCGGCGGGTTTGCCGAGCAGGTCTGCATAGCGCGTCATCAGGGTGAGGCAGTGGTAGAAATAGGTGGTTGCGAGAACGACGGGTGAAGTCTTGCGGGCAGGGTCCTTGGAGTGGATCAGGTGCGGATCTTCAGGAGGCACGCACCAATCGCCGTAACTGTCTTTGCTGATGATGCCGTCTTTGACGAAGCCGGTCATGTGGTCGATCCACTTGGCCATGGTCGGGTAGTGGCGCTCGATGATGCGCCGGTCCCCGTACTGGTCGAGCAGCGCGCCGGGGGCAATGACGGCGGTGCTGGGCCATGTCACGCTGTCGTTATAGAGCGGCCAGTAGGGCGGGCAGACATCGGGAATGCTGCCGCTCTCTTTCTGCGCGTCGGTCATGTCGTGCAGCCACTTGGTGTAGAGCGCCGCGATGCCGAAGAGGTAGGACTCGCCTTTGGATTCCGAGGAACGGTCGCCGAGCCAGCCCTGGCGCTCGTCGCGCTGCGGACAGTCGGTGGGTATGGAGCGGTAGTTGCCGCGCGTGCCCCAGCGTGTGTTTTGGTAGATCGCGTTGATGGTCGGCTGCGAACAGGTGAAACGTCCTGCCTCGGCGACATCGTCATGGACCACGCAGCCGCGGAGGGTGTCGAGGGCGGGCCGGCCGGGGAAGCCGGTGAGCTCGACGTAGCGGAAGCCGTAGTAGGTGAAGCGCGGCTCGTAGGTCTCGCGGCCTTTACCTTTGAGCGTGTAGCGGCCCGTGACTTTGGCGCCCCTCAGGTTGGCCATGTAGAGGGTGCCGTCGGGCTGGAGGGTTTCCGCGTGGCGCATCGTGACCGTGGTGCCGGCGGGGCCGCGCACGGCGAGGCGGCACCAGCCGACCATGTTTTGGCCCATATCGAAAACGAAAACGCCGGGCCGGGGCTCTGTGAGTGTGACAGGCTTGAGCGTTTCCGTGACGCGGATCGGTTCGTCCATCTGGGCGGCGAGCGCGCCGCCCGGCGCGTCGACGATTTGCGCGAGCGGCCATGCCGCGTCGGCAAAACCGGGCTCGGCCCAGCCCGGAAACTCGCGGCGGGCGTCATAATCTTCGCCGTCATACTCGTTGTTCGCGGTGATGGGGCCTTGGTCGGTGATCCGCCAGGTGTCGTCGCTGACCACGGTGTCGCGCGTGCCGTCCGCGTAATCGATCTCCAACTGGAGCAGCAGCTTGGGATAGCCGTAGCCGGTCGTGCGGGTCGGCGCGTTGTCGCGCGGCGCGTAGTAGCGGCCGTTGCCGAGCCAAACGCCGAGCGCATTTTCGCCGCGTTTGAGCAGGCCGGTCACGTCGTGGGTCACATAAAACGTGCGCGCCGTGTAGTGCGTGAGCCCGGGCGAAAGCACGGCGTCGCCGACCTTGCCCCCGTTGAGGTATAGCTCGGAGAGGCCGATCCCGCTGACATAGACCGTGGCGCGCGCGAGCTTCTTGGTGGCGGTGAACGGTTTGCGGAGCATGCGCGCGGCGAGGATGCGGTCGCTGTGCCCGGTCACGTCGCCCCACGGTTTCATGCCGACCTCACCCAGCACGGCGGCGGGCTGCCAGGCCGTATCGTCGAAGGCGGGCTGTTGCCACTGCGGCGTCTCTTGGCCAAATGTTTTCCAGTGCGCGTCGGTCGCGATCACCACGGGGTCGCCCGAATCGAAGGTGAGGGTCAGTGCGCCGACGAGGCCGGCGGGGTTGGGGGTCTCGCCGAGATTGTTCACCTGCACGGCGATCACGTTGCGGCCGGGGGCGAGCAGATCGGTGACCGCTTTTGCGCTGGCGGCGGAGAAACTGCGCCCCTTGAGCGCCTCCTGGCCGTTCACCCAGGCGTCGAACGCATTGTCGCCGGCCAGGCTCAATTCGGCACGGATCAGCGCGCGACCGGCCGGCAGTTCGAAGGTGCGGCGGTAGTAACGCAAACCCGGCACGTCGTTGGCCGTTTTCGCAAAGGCGATCCATGAGCACGCCTTCAGGCGGCTGTCCCGCGGTGTCTCGTCCCTGCCGATCCAGCGCGCCTGCCAGTCGGCAGGCCGGAGCAGGCCCATGCTCCATGCGGCCGGCGCGCTCCAGCCGGAGGCCGTGCCGTCCTGGTCATAAACGCGGACCTTCCAGAAGCAGGGCTGGCGCGAGGCGAGTGGCTTGCCCGCGTAGACGACCTGGACGCTCTGGTCGGAGGCGACGCGGCCGGAGTCCCATAGGTCGCCGCTGTTCTGCTTGAGCCGCGCGGCGCTGCTGGCGACGAGGATGCGGTAGGCGGACTGCCGGACGCCGCGCGTGCCGCCGGCGTCGAGCTGCCAGCTCAAACGCGGCAGGGGCTCATCGATGCCCTGGGGATTCTCGCGGTATTCGCAGCGCAGATGTCCGGCCTCGATGCCGGCCCAAGCCGCCGTGTGAACGAACAGAAGTGCGGGACAAACGAGTGCGCGAAAAAGATAAAAGTTTCGCATGAGAGTTCCTTTTCAGTCGCGCGGCCGCGACGGACGCGATTTAAGTTGAACGTTCGGTATTATGAACCGCACCTTGATGGAGTCAATGCCGGATTTTGCCGGGAACCGGCTCACTTGCCACCGGGCCGGAGCCTGTGTTATGTTGAGCGCCAGTCAAAAATCGTGAGGGGGAGTCGATGTGATGCGATGGACAGTGCTGGCAGGATGCGTGCTGTGGGGGATGGCCGTGCGCGCGGCTGGTCCTGTGCTTGATTATGTCTATCCGGCGGGGGGGCGGACAGGCAGTGATTTTGAAGTTGAGGTCGGCGGCGACCGGTTCAGCGGGGTTGTTCAGGCGGTGGTCAGCGGCGAAGGGGTGACGTTGACCTATCTCGGTCCGGTCCGCACGACGGTGCTGAACAAAAAAGGGCGGCCGGTCGCAACGGTGTTGCCGGACCGTCTGCGTTTCCGGGTCGTGATTGACAAGGAGGCCGCGCCGGGCATGCGCGCGTTGCGCGTCAGCACGGCCTATCGGCTGAGCGAGCCGGTCGGGTTCGACGTGCAGTCCGTTTTGCCGGAATTGAGTGAACCTGCAACCAACCGCGCGGGGGCTGCGGTTTGCACGCTGGAGCAGATGCCGCTCTGGGTGAACGGACGGGTCTCGCACAAAGAACCGGACTGCTACCGGTTCGAAGCGCGGCAGGGCATGCGGATTGTCGCCTGCACGCAGGCTGCGACCTTGCCGCCCAACGGGTTTCTTCCGACGCTGGCGTTTTGCGATCCATCGGGCAACCCCTGTGAGGGCGTGACCCTGCATGATGCGGAGCATGCGCCGGTCGCGGTGTTCGAGGTGCCGCGGGACGGCTCCTACGCATTGCGGGTCGGCGCCGCCGCAACGGCGCAGACCGGTGATGCGCATGTCTACCGGGTGCAGGTGGGAGAGTTGCCGTTGATTACGGGGTTTACGCCGTCGGGCGCACGGGAGGGTGAGAGCCTCAATGTGCGGCTGGAAGGCGTGAATCTGCCCCAGCGGCGGATTCGTCTGTTCACAGGCGGCAAGGACAGTGCGCTCTGCCTGCAGGCCATCACCGATGGGGCCTGGGTGTTGCCGGGGCTGACGTTTGAACTGGACGCCGAGTCGGCGGCGCCTGACTACCGGGTGACGATGACGCCGGCCTCGCTGAACATCCCGGCGGAAGGCAGCACGCTGGTCAACCTGCACGTGCAGCGCTTCAATGGATTCGAGGGTGAGATCCGCGTCGCGCTCGATTTTCCGCCGCTCAGCATCGCGAGTGAAGGCGGGGTGATTCCGCCCGGTGCGACCGGGGGCGTGCTGACGGTCTCGACGGACGGTGTTCGCTATCCGCGCACGGTGTTCGGGCTGGCGCTGACCGCCACGGCCGAGCTGGCCGGACAGCCGGCAAAGCGCGCGGTGGCCCCTGTCCGCCGTTATCGGGTGGCCGGCAACGCGCGTGAGCAGGTCTTTGTCGAGCCGGCGGCGCGTGCGAATGCCGGCATGGATCCGCTGCGCATCAACATCGCGCCGAAAACGCCGTTGACGGTGTCGGTTGACACGCCGGTGCGCCTGACGCTGTTCAGCTCCAGTCTTGCCGCTCATCTGGGCGGCCTGTATGAACCGGTCGTGCTTTTTCCTCCGAGCGGCTTCTCAGTGGAGGGCGTGCAGCGCACCAACAAACAGGAGCGGGCTGCCGTGCTCTTGACATGCGATCCGCGTGCCATGAAGCCCGGCGCGACCGGGCAGCTCGTGCTGGGCTGCATTAAGCGCGGCGACGCCGGGCGGGTGCCGCTGGCCGTCACGCAGAGCGTGCCGTTTGTGGTCAAGTAGGCGGCGTCTGGCAGCGCGGGCAAAGGTGTGTGCCGCGCTGGCCGACGACGATGCGTGCAACCACGGTGCCGCAGCGGGGGCAGGGCTGGCCGTCGCGGCGAAAGACCTGGAGCGCGTCGGCATTGCGGCCCCGGTGCCCCGCCACGCTGTAGAAATTCGCCGCGCCGTCGCCGAGCGTGGTGCCGGCGTTGTCGACCGCGCGCTGCAAGACCACACGGATCGCCCGGTGCAGGCGGCGGATCTCGGCCGCGGTCAGTGTGTCGGTCCGGCGTTCGGGATGGATGCGCGCCTGCCACAGCGCCTCGTCCACATAGATGTTGCCCAATCCGGCCACCGTGGACTGGTCGAGCAGCAGCGGCTTGATCGGGCGCGTTTTGCCGGCCAGCCGCTGCCGGAAACAGGCTAGGGTGAAAGTCGCCTCCAAGGGTTCCGGGCCGAGCGCTGCCAGCGGATCTTCACCCGACGGCACCAGCCGGAACCGACCGAATTTGCGCGTATCGTTGAAGACGAGCTGCCGGCCATCGTCCAGGCACAGCGTGACGTGGTCGTGCGGTCCAGGGCGCTCGCCGGCCGATGCGAACCGCAGCTTGCCGGTCATGCGTAGATGAATCAGCAGGCGGTTGCCGGTGTCAAGTGTGAGAACAATGAATTTCGCGCGGCGCGTGACGGCCATGACGGTGCGGCCGGCGAGTGCGTGGCAAAAGGCGTCAGGCGCGTGCGCGGCCACGGTGCGCGCCCAGCGCACGATGGTGAGCCGGATCACGGCACCCGGCAGACCGTGCGCGCGCAGATCGCGCACGACAGTTTCGACTTCCGGCAGTTCAGGCATATGGCGGTTCCTTTGTTAGAACAATTATTCTACCACGAACGGCTCAGAAAATCGACGGCCGCCCGGCTGGCCAGGCGGCGTGGCGCTGCGCTATACTCGGTTGATGAAAAGGATTCCTGAACTCCTGGCGCCGGCTGGCGACATGACCAGTCTGCAGGCCGCGCTGGATGCGGGCGCAGATGCCGTGTACCTCGGCTTGGACACGCTCAATATGCGTCGGATGGCGACGCGCAATTTCACGCGCGAAACGCTGCCCGAGGCGTCGAGCCGATGTCGTGCGTGCGGTACGCGCCTCTATCTCACGCTGAACACGCTGCTATATGAAGGCGAATTGGCGGCTGCCGAAGCGGTCTTGCAGTTTGCGAAACCGCATGTCGATGCCGTGATCGTGGCGGACTGGGGGGCGATCGCCCTCTGCCAGCGACTGGGCGTGCCCTTCCACGTGTCGACGCAGATGTCCTGCGCCAATTCGGAAGCGGCTCGTTTCCTGAAGCGGCAAGGCGCGGATCGGGTGGTGCTGGCGCGCGAATGCACGCTGGACGAAGTTGCCGCGATCGCTGCGACCGCCGGGATCGAGGTCGAGACCTTTGTGCACGGGGCCGTCTGTGTGGCGGTTTCAGGCCGCTGCCTGCTCTCGCACGAGGCCTATGGCTGCTCCAGTAACCGCGGGGAGTGCCGTCAACCGTGCCGCCGCGAGTTCCTGATTCGCGAAGTGCGCGAGGGCGAGGATGCCGATGCGGCTTTCCGCGTGACGCCGAACACGGTGCTCTCGGCGCGTGACCTCTGTTCGCTGCCGTTTGTCGACCGGTTGGTGGCAGCCGGAATCGCAGCCTTCAAGATCGAAGGACGCGCGCGCAATCCCGAGTACGTCAAGACCGTGGTTTCGGCCTATCGCGCGGCGATCGACGCGGTGCGCGACGGGACCTTCACCGCGGAACGCGCCGCGCACTGGTGTGAGGCGTGCGCGCGGGTGTATCACCGCGAATTCGGCTGCGGTCTTTACCACGGGCGCCCCGGTGAGGATCAGTTTACGGATACCGACGAGAATCAGGCGACCGCCCGCAAGCTGTACGTGGGCGTGGTGCTGAACTACTACGCCAAAGCCGGTATGGTGCAGATTCAGGTACAGGACCAGCCGATCGCGCCGGGCGACACCCTTTCGATTCATGGACCGACCAGCGGCGTGGTGGATCTGACCGTCACCGCGCTGCGTCGCGACCGCGAGACGTGCGAACGTGCCGAACGCGGCACGTGGGTCACGGTCGCCTGTCCGCAGCGCGTACGCGTCAACGACAAGGTGTTTGTCGTGCGTGCGTCCGGTGTCGTGCCCGGGGTTGAAGGCTGATGGATTTTGCCGCATAATGTGCACTTCAAAAGGGAGGACGGGACGATGCCGCTGTATGTTCATTTCGGCGCGGGCAATATCGGCCGTGCGCTGGCCGGACCGATTTTCAGCCGGGCCGGATATCAGGTGCTTTTCGTGGATGCGGTGCCGGAGATCGTGCGTGCGTTGCACGAACGGCGCGCCTACCGCGTGGTCATCAAGGACACCCTGCCGGCCGGCGTGCCCGACACCTTCATGGTCAACGACGTGGACGGGATCGATGTGCGCGACCGCGAGGCCGTCAAGGCGGCGGTGGCCCGCGCCGACCTGATCGGCACAGCGGTGGGCGCGGCGCATCTGCCCGGCGTGTTGGACGTGATTGCAGCCGGGCTTCCGGAACGCGCGGGCCGGCCGGTTTCGCTGCTCTTCTGCGAGAACCTGCACGGCCTTGCCCGGATGGCGCGCGAAACGCTGAGCCGTGCGCTGCCCGATGGCTTCCCGCTCGACCGGCAGGTCGGCCTGGTCGAGACCAGCATCGGCAAGATGGTGCCGCTGATGCCTCAAGAGGTGCGGCGCAATGATCCGCTGGAGGTGTGGGGCGAGGCCTACAACGCGATCATCGCCGATCGAGGCGGATTTGTCGGGTCGGTGCCAGACGGCATTGATGGCCTGTTGCTCAAGCAGTGTTTCCAAGCCTACGTCGAACGCAAGCTCTACATCCACAATCTGGGACATGCCGCCTGTGCCTATCACGGCTATCTGCGCGGCCATGCGCTGATTTGCGACGCGGTGAGTGATCCCGCCGTGTTCGACGAAACCCTGGCCGTGATGCGGGAGTCGGCGCGCGCTTTGGCTCGGCGGTATCCGCAGGAGTTCACCGCCGCAAGATTGGATGAACATGTGGCGGACCTGTTGCGGCGTTTTCGCAACCGGGCGCTGGGTGACACCGTCTACCGCGTCGGGCGCGATCTGCCGCGCAAACTGGCGCCGGGCGACCGGCTGATCGGCGGGCTGCGCCTGGTGCAGGCCGAGCGCGGCGATCCCGCGCCGGTCTGCCGCGCGATCGCCGCAGCCCTGCGGTTCACAGCGACCGATGAGGCGGGACAGCCGTTCGCGCCGGACGCGGCCTTCCGCGCGCGCCTCGAGCAAGAGGGCGCGGCAACCGTTCTGTGCGCGCACTGCGGCCTGAATCCGGTGCGCGATGCCGCGGCGATGTTGGGTGTGATGAAGCACTGCTGAATGTGTGTCCGAGGCGCCGGGATGGTTGACAAGCGGCGGGGGATTTGGGACGCTACCAGCACAGTCTGGTTATCGGGACACATTAAGGGAGAATCATCATGGCAACGAAGAGCGTGATACGCGTCGGCATCGTCGGATTCGGCTTCATGGGGCGCATGCATTACGGCAACTGGAAAAAAATGAAGGGGGCCCGGGTAGTCGCGCTGTGCGACAAAAATCAGGAGCAATTCACCGCGCCCACCGCCGGCGGCAACATCTCTGGCGCGGATACAGCGACGGACTACGGTGACGCGGCGATCTATGACGACTTCGACGCGATGCTGGCCGAGGCTAAGCCGGACGTTATCTCCCTGACGCTGCCCACCCCGCTGCACGTGCCCTTGACGATCAAGGCGTTGCAGGCCGGCGTCAGCGTGTTGTGCGAAAAGCCGATGGCCCTGACCGCTGCGGAATGTGACAAGATGCTTAAGGCCGCACACCGTGCGCCCAACGGCGCGAAACTGATGGTGGCCCATTGCCTGCGCTTCTGGCCGTGTTACGTCTATCTCAAAAAGCTGGTGGACAGCAAGAAATACGGCAATGTGGTCGCGGCCTCGTTCCGCCGTTTCAGTGCACCGCCCGGCTGGCAAAAGGGAACCAACTGGTTTGCGGATGAGAGCAAGAGCGGCGGCGTGGCGCTCGACCTGCACATCCACGACACCGACATGGTCAACTTCCTGTTCGGCATGCCCAAGGCGGTCACGAGCACGGCGGCCTTTGACAAGAATGGCGCGATGCAGTACATCTCCACGCTGTATGACGTGGGCGGCGCCGCGGTCACGGCCGAGGGGAGCTGGTGCATGGCCGCGACCATGGGGTTTGAAGCCAGCTACGTGGTGACGTTGGAGAAGGCGGTGGTGATTCTCGACGCCAAGCGCGAGAAGCCGCTCTGCGTCTATCCCGCCAAGGGCGACGCGTTCGTGCCGGCGCTGGCGGAGGGCGAAGGCTATGAATACGAGATCAAATGGTTCCTCGACGTGCTGAAAGGCAAGAAGGTGCCGTCCGTCATCACGGCCGAGCAGTCACGCGATTCGGTCAGGATCGTGGATGCGGAGAAACGGTCGGCCCGAAGCGGCAAGACCGTGCGGCTGGCGAAGTAACCGTGTGTGCAGCAGGCGGCTTGAGACGAAAGAAGGAGACGACGATATGAATCTGTGCGGAAACAAGTGGCCGATCGGCGTGTGTAGCTGGTCGTTTCAAAAGGGCGTTGACGAGATCGGGACCGCGATGGCGGCGATGGGGATCAATCACATCAACCTGGCTATTGCGCCGGCGCTGGGCCCCGATGGTGAAGCCTACCTGGAGGCGGTGCAGCGGCAGGGCTGGGTGATTACGGCCGGCATGATGAATTACGATTACGAGGATTACTCCACGCTGGAGACGATCAAGGTCACAGGCGGCATCGCGCCTGACGCGCATTGGCCGGCAAGCGGCGAGGCGTTCGCCAAGGCCGCGCAGATCACCGCCCGGCTGGGCTCATCCGCCATCATGATGCACGTGGGGTTCCTGGACCACGGCGACGCGGCCTATGCCAAGAAGTTTTATGACCGCGTACGCTATCTCGGCGATGCCGCCGGTGAGGCCGGTGTGACGCTCTTGATGGAAACCGGCCAGGAATCGGCCGAGGATTTGCAGCGTTTTGTTGAGACGCTCAACCACCCCAACGTCCTGCTGAATTTCGATCCGGCCAATCTCATCCTCTACAACAAGGATGAGCCGCTGTCCGCCTTCCCGCGCCTGGCACCGTGGGTGCGCCACATCCACATCAAGGATGCGATCCGCACGACCGAACCCGGCACGTGGGGCAGCGAGGTGGTGTGGGGCGCGGGCCAGGTCAACAGCTTCGCCTTCCTCGACACGCTGGCCGCGTGCGGGTATGAGGGTGCGGTGGTGGTCGAGCGCGAGGCCGGCAGCCAGCGCGTCACGGACATCGCGACCGCCGTACGCCGCCTGCGGGCTTACTGAGGGGAGGGGGCGCCGCCGGTCTGCGGCGGCGCGTCCGCGCCGTAGAAGTAGAGGGCGCCATAGCTCCACGTGGGCGCTTTGACGTCCGGGAAGTTGGCGCGGTCCATCGTCAGCAGCACGTAGCGGTGCGGGTAGCCGTCGGGCAACGGGACGACGCCGGCCCAGACGCGGCCGGCGGGTTTGGGCCAGTGCGGCTGGAAATCCATGCGGAGTTCCCCGAGCTCGGCGAGCGACGGATAGGCGTGCGCGCGCAGATTGCCGTGTCCGCCCATGAGCGCGAAAACCGTGTCGCCGATGCGCGAGAGGGTGGTGCCGGTGGCGTTCGCGCCGATCGGGTGGACAAGGGTCGTGAAGGCCCCGTCCCACGTGTCCGCCTCGTGAAGGCTGGCCGTGATGTTGCCTTTGCCGTCGATCAGGGTAAAGGTGCTGGTGAGCAGCCGCCATTTGCCGGCGGCGGCGTCGAAGTAGATGCTGGGGTCCTCGTGGCGGCCGGCCAACTGCGCGTTGGGGACGAGCGTGGCGCGCATGACGGAAAAGCCGCGTCTGGGATCTTTTGCGGCGCGTGCGCGGAAGAGCTGGCTTTCAGCGCGGCCCTCGCGGTTGGAACTGCCGCCGAAATCGCTGGAGACCGCCCGCCATTCGGCGGCGGTGCGGTCATAGAAAAGATGTGTGGCTACGGCATTGCGCAGGAGGCCGTCGCCGAAGTCAAAGGCGATGATGCCCTCGAAGCGCAGGTCGAACACCGAAGGATCGAGGCTGAAGACGCCCTGCGAGGGGTGGGCCAGCGCGATGCCGCGCATGGAGAAGGTGAACCAGAGGCGGCCGCCGTCCAGGACAGGCGAGAGATCCTCGTGGGTGACGGCGCGAATGTCCGCCTGACCCATGCCTGAGGAGAGATACGTCCGTGCGCCGGTGATGACGGCGCGCGTGCCGCCTTCGGCCCAGACATTGAAGGTGCAGGTGCGCGCGGTGTCGCGTCGCCTGAAATCGAGCGCGTCGCCGAAGTGCTGCCTGCCGGTTTTGACATGGGAGGGGGTGTCGTCGGTATGGCCATGGTAAACGGTGACGCCGTCTTTCTCGGTGAAAACCGCGATGTTGCGCCCTGAAAGTTGCGCGCGCAGCGTGAAGGGCGGCGCGGGGGGCGGGCCGCCGAGCCGCAGGTTGCGCGCGAGGACGGCGTTGGTCCAGACCCGCAGGAACACGCCT
>ENA-UPXM01002006-UPXM01002006.1-activated-sludge-metagenome-genome-assembly--contig:-NODE-2006-length-24836-cov-176.675356_pt1 | contig 24836 bp, 17 predicted proteins | sample MGYA00238178_ERZ772708 | MGnify/ENA primary metagenome ERZ772708 (study PRJEB29002, sample SAMN05720212) | activated sludge metagenome | isolation source: anaerobic digester from wastewater... | reverse complement strand
CTAAAAGTTATGAAAAAATATTTTTACCGCACTAAAAGGGACAAGTCAGGAAAATCAAGAAATGGAGCTAAAAAAGGCGGAAGGCGGAAATCGAAAGGCGGAATTGTTTCTCACCTCTTTCCTATTTCTACTTCTTACTTCTTATTTCTTATTTGGTATTTTAAATAAATGGGGGGCAGAACAGAAACTCCTTTTCAATCATTCCATTCCCCCACTCTGGAACGTTTGACCTTTTTGGACATGCGTGATCAATTACGAATTACGATCGATCCTAGTTCTATCTCTAATTCTAATTTACAACCATGTTACTCCTTCGGGGTTGTTGTAAAGATGGAAAAAACTCGGTGCTAACTCGGGGTGCGACTTAAAGTCGCGCCCCGAGTATCCCGTAATTCGTAATTGAATTCATTCCGCCCTCCGCCTTCCGCCTTCCGCCTTCAAAAAAGATCACAAATATCCCCCGCAGCATGGTGGTACGTCCATAATCCAACCGATTGTGCGCCTTTGAGATGGCGTTCAATGTCGTCAATGAAGAGTGTTTTGGCGGGATCGAGGTGGTTTTCCTCAATGATCCGCAGAAAAGCTTCCGGTTTGGGCTTTTTTATTTGCAATGTGTGAGAATAGTACGCCTTTTCAAAATGATGATTGAAAATGTTGTATCCGTATTTGTTAATGACATACTCCGTAAAATACTCACAATTAATCTGGTTGGTATTGCTGAACAGAAAGACACGGTACTGCTGTTGTAAACGCTTTAGCATCTCAATACGACACTCCGGTATGTCAATCATGATCGCATTCCATCCCCGATCAATCTGCTCATCAGTCAAGGGGACATCAGTTAGGGAGCGGATATAGTTCCTGAATCGGGCAGGAGAGATTTTCCCCTCTTCAAACAGGTCTATCTCTTCGGTTTGTCCCGCCAGAGAGTACGATTTTTCAAAATCAGCTACACCGAACTCCCGGAATTGATCGCTAATGTTTTCATAACGAATGTCATAGATAACATTCCCCAGATCAAAAATAATAGCATTAATAGATTGTAAATCGATCATATTTATTTGGTAATTCGTTCAATAACGGTATCAATCAAATGATCCATATAGATTTGATAATTAGCAGTAAACTCATTTGTAACCCGATTGGCAATACCTACACAAACAGTTAATGTTTCATGTTTTAAGAGGTGTCCCAATCCGTAAATAGCGGAACATTCCATCTCTAAGTTTGTGAATCTTAGATCTTTATATCTAAACTGTTCGATTTTTTTATTCAGTTCCGGAAACGCCAGAGGAGTACGTATTTCTCTTCCTTGTGGACCATAGAACCCGGGGGCACTGGCTGTGATTCCTTTCACCATGTCAAAAGCGACTTGAGATAACAAAGCGGGTGCGGCAGGTATGCAATAAGGGTGAGGTAGGCGTCCCCCCCAATTTGTTTTTTCAATAAAAGAATCCACTAAATCATCATAGATAGAGGAATCATGTTGATAAAACTGCAACAAACCATCAAATCCAAACCCGTACTGACTGGCAATCAAAGAGTTGATTGGAATATCAGGTTGAAGAATACCGCAAGTTCCCATTCTGATGATTTTCAAGGTACGATGCTCCTTTTTGAGAGTTCGGGTCTCAAAATCAACATTGGCTAAAGCATCCAGCTCAGTCATCACAATGTCAATATTATCAGTTCCCATACCGGTAGATAGTACCGTAATTCGTGTATTTCCAACCCATCCGGTATGTGTAACGATCTCTCTGTTAGACCTTTTGGTGTCAATCATATCAAATCGTTGGGAAACCAAAGGTACCCGACCGGGATCTCCAACCAACAGGACAATATCTGCCAACTGTTCGGGATGAATGGCTAAGTGATAAATAGAACCGTCTTGACGTAGTGGAAGTTCGCTTAATTTAATATCCATAGTTTAAAGTTTTACTGTTATTTGCAAGTTTGCAGTATAATTTAATATAACGTTAAAAGAGAGAAAATAGTACAAAAATGAAAAATATGAAATAAGAAGTAGTTACAAAGTTTTAAAAATGCAATTAAAGTGAAAAAAAGTTACTCATGATATTGGATTATTATATATCTTTGCAGATTGAATTTTAACTGAATTACTTAAAAATATGAAAAGAATAATTGGAATAGGCTTACTCGTACTAGGTATGATGTTAAGTTTGACCGTAAAATCACAAGAAATGACTCAAGAACAAAAAGTTAGTTACGCTTTAGGAGCGAACATAGGTGAAAACTTTAAAACTACCGGTATCGAATTAATCTATGATACTTTCCTTCAGGGAGTACAAGATGGAATGAATGGTGCCAATAAGTTATCTCAGAATGAAATGCAGGCAATTTTCAATCAACTGAATGAAGAACTTCAAAAAAGACAACAGGCTGAAGTAGAGGTTGAAAAAGAAAAAGGTAGAGCTTTTTTAGCTGAGAATGGAAAGAAGGAAGGTGTGATTACCACCCCATCTGGACTTCAATATAAAGTAATCACAATGGGAACAGGTGCAAAACCCACTGCTACTGATAAAGTTAAAGTTCATTACCATGGAACTACAATAGATGGAGAAGTGTTTGATTCCTCAGTTCAAAGAGGTGAACCCATCTCATTTCCATTAAATCAAGTAATTAAAGGTTGGACAGAGGGTGTGCAATTGATGCCGATTGGATCCAAGTTTATTTTCTATATACCATCCGATTTAGCGTATGGTGATCGTGGTGCCGGTCCTTCAATTAAACCCGGAGCCACGTTGATTTTTGAAGTTGAATTATTTGACATAGAAAAATAAAATATAAAAAACTACCTTTTTGAGGTAGTTTTTTTTTAATTGATGATGTTGGGAAAAGTCCATTGATTATAAAAATTGATTATGAAAAATAAGAAAAAGACCCCACTGGGAACTCGGATTATTGAAGCACTCAGCTCTTATGGAAGTGAGAAACTAAACTACAAACAGATTGCTGCTAAGGTAGGGGTGTTTGATAAAGCGGGAAGGATTGAGGTGCAAAAACAGATTGCTCACTTTTTGGAAGCACAAATTTTATTATCTGCCGGACGTGGGAAGTATCGCTTAAATCCTAAGTATATATCGAAAGAAACTACAGGTAGAAATGTTATCGTGGGTGAGATCCAGTTTAATCGGAGTGGCAATGCATTTGTGGTTAATGAGGAACAGGAAGAGGATGTTTTTATCTCTGAACAGAACCTGGGTATGGCTCTGCATAGGGATAAAGTGAAAGTGATGCTGTTCCCTTTGAGGAAAAACAAAAAGCCGGAAGGACAAGTTATTGAGATTATCAAGAGGAGTACTGCACTGATTGTCGGAACGATTCAATTTCAAAAGGGGATTGCATTTGTTGTACCGGATAATAATTTTTACCGCAGAGAGATTATTATTCCTTCCCGCATGTTAAATCAGGCAAAAGAGGGGGACAAAGTAGTCTTCCGCATTGTAGAATGGAAAGAAGGAACACGAAATCCGATTGCAGAAGTGGTTTACTTATTGGGGAAACCTGGTGAGAATGAGGTGGAAATGAATGCCATTCTGGCACAATTTGGCTTTCCATTGAGTTTTTCTCATGAGGTGGAAGAGGAGTGTGCACGGATTCAAGAAACAATTTCTAAAGAGGAGATCTTGAAGAGAAGAGATTTTCGCGATGCTTATACCTTTACTATTGACCCGGCGGATGCCAAGGATTTTGATGATGCCATCTCTTTTGAAGAAAAAGCAAATGGAGATGTAAGGATAGGTGTTCACATTGCGGATGTTTCGCACTATGTACGAAGAGGATCGGCAATCGATAAGGAAGCCTATTTAAGGGGAACCTCTGTTTATCTTGTGGATAGAACGATCCCTATGTTGCCGGAGAAATTATCCAATAATCTGTGCTCACTGAGACCCCATGAAGATAAACTCTGCTTTAGTGCTATTTTTGAAATGGATTCCAACGCAAAAATTAAGTCGGAATGGTTTGGAAAAACGGTGATCCATTCCGATGCAAGATATAGCTACGAAGAGGTACAAGAGATGATTGAAACCGGAAAAGGGGAGGGCTCGGAACCGATTTTAAAAGTGAATGCGATAGCTCAAAAGTTGAGAAAAAAACGTTTTGATCAGCACGCGATTAACTTCGAAACAGAGGAGGTGAGGTTTGTATTAGATGAAAATAGTAAGCCGATAGCTGTGCAGTTGAAAGTCCAAAAGGAAGCTAATTTTTTAATCGAAGAGTTGATGCTGCTGGCGAACAAAAGAGTGGCTGAAAGAATAGGAAAGAAAACGGCAAAAAACAAAGAACCCAAAACCTTTGTTTATCGTATTCACGATGAACCGATTCATGATAAATTGGAAAATTTTAAAAGTTTTGTTCAGAAACTGGGCTTTGATTTTCAGGATGGGAGCAGGAAAAAGTTGACCCAATCTTTGAATCAGATGTTTCAGATTGCAAAAGAAAAAAATCAATACAATATGCTGACTCAGCTCTCTGTGAGGATGATGGCACGTGCTGTCTATTCTACCGATAATATTGGACACTATGGGTTGGCATTCCCATATTATTCTCACTTCACTTCTCCTATCAGAAGATATCCGGATTTAATGGTTCATCGCTTATTCCAAGCTTATTTGGATGGTGCACCTTCTGTTGCTGTCGCCGAATATGAAGAGTACTGTAAACATTGTTCTAAAATGGAACAAAAAGCTGTAGATGCAGAACGGGCTTCCATCAAATTTAAGCAAGCAGAGTACATGTTGGATAAGGTTGGAGAAGCTTTCGATGCGGTGGTGAGCGGATTGGCTAAGTGGGGTGTATTCGCTGAATTAAAAGATTCCAAATGTGAAGGATTGATCCCAATGAAAGAGTTTACCGATGACTTCTACTATCTGGATCAGGACAGTTACACTTTGATTGGACTACATTATGGAAGAAATATCCAATTTGGGGATCAAATCAAGGTGAAGGTTGTCGAGGTGGATCTGTTGAAAAAATCGCTGACCTTTTCCCTGGTGCGATGAATTTCCTTCCCCCCTTTTTTTTAAAATTGAAAATAAATAAAAGGCTGTAAATCAGCAGTAATAAACTGATATACAATAAATACCGCCAATACTACAATGATTACCATGGCCCAAATGGGGAGTAGGGCAAAATTGACGCGGTACCATCTTTTCCATCGATCCGGTAACCAGTGCACTATCATTCCTAAAATGAATAAAATAACCACATATTTGTAAGTGCTTATAATTGAGGGTATTACTGATAAATTCCAGTCGCCTCCGATCTGGTTAACCATATTCTTAGCGGTATTCCAGGCAGTTGAACTTGCTTCTTTGGGATCCAGATTGGATCCGGAGCGGAAAAAGAGTCGGGTAAAGGTGATAAATATAAAAGTGAGGAAAATGCCCCATACTCGCTGCATCCAACCGATAGGATCTTGATGCGTGATGATATGGCGAATGTAACTGATTAAAGTTCCGATAAAGATGATACCGCTCCACACGGCTCCCAGCATCCAGATAGGTTGATGGAAAAGGAGTTCCAGTGTACTGAAGAGAGCAAAAAGGAGTAGTGTGGCAATCATTTTAGTGAGCGGAGTCCATTTTCTCCACCTTTTGAATATGAGAATACCGATTCCGTTTAAACCACCCCAGATTACAAAATTCCAACTGGCTCCGTGCCAGAGTCCTCCTAATAACATGGTGATCATCAGGTTGATATCGGTTCTAATTTTTCCTTTTCTGTTTCCTCCTAAGGGGATATATAGATAATCTTTAAGCCAGGTAGACAGAGATATGTGCCATCTTTTCCAAAATTCTCCCGGATTGGTTGCTTTGTAAGGAGAATTAAAGTTTTTAGGGAGATAGAATCCCATCAACATAGCTACTCCAATGGCAATATCTGTATATCCTGAAAAATCGGCATATACCTGAAGTGAGTACCCGAAAAGTGCAAAAAGATTTTCAAAAGAGGTGAATAACAGCGGATTATCAAATACGCGGTCAACAAAGCTGACTGCAATATAGTCGCTGAGAATGATCTTTTTTAGTAATCCGTTTAAAACCCAGAAAACCGCTATTCCAAATTGTTTTTTTGTTAAGAAAAACTTCTTATACACCTGAGGCATAAACTGATTGGCACGCACAATGGGACCGGCTACCAGTTGTGGAAAGAAGGTTACATAAAATCCAAAGTTGAAAAAGTTGCGGGTATGGGGCATCCTTCTTCGATAAACATCCAGCACATAGCTGATGCTTTGGAAGGTGTAAAAAGAGATTCCCACCGGCAACAATATTCGGGAAGAATCAAAATGCTCTTTTTGGATCACATCATTGCTCCATTTGGCAATATAGTTGATCACTTCATAATCTGTCTGAAATAGCGAGTTGTAGAGATCCGTGAAAAAGTAGGCATACTTAAAATAGGCTAAAATAGCTAAATTGACAAAGACTCCCAGGATCATATAGAATTTTCTTAATCCGGGTTTTGAGGTTAAATCGATTGCTTTTCCAGAGTAGAAACAGACAATGGTTGTAACAACCAGCAGGATTAAGAACAAACCGGAAGTTTTATAGTAAAAGAGCATACTGAAGAAAAAGAGAAAGGTATTACGAAGTAATATCCTATTTCCTATCAGTGCAAAACCGGCATAAACAATAGCAAAAAATGCCCAGAAATAGAATTGGGTGAACAGTAAGGGATACTTATTGTCAAAAGAGAATAGTGTAGTTAAAAATGCAAGAAAATTATCCCAACTCATAGTTCACCATTGTAGCTGTTCATATTGTGATTTTCTAGTCTTATTTTGCTCTCCATCAAGGCATCAAGAAAAAGCATCCCCATCAGTTCATAACCTTTACGGGTAAAATGAACACGATCCCTTTGCGCTAATCCTTTTTGTACCCATTGATACATTGATTTGGCTCCCCCCATGATATGATACTGATCAAATACGGCTCCTTGTGTTAAAGAGGCTAACTCATACATCACTTGTTGTACTTTCTTTCCATTTTCGTTGTTTCTCCAATACACTTTTCTTTTTCTTCTTATCCTTTTGTAGGTGTCATTGTTGGTAATAAAAATAAAAGCACATTGAGGATTTATTTTTTGAAACCTTTCAATTAGCGCCAAATAGTTGTTTTTGAACTCTTCAGGATTGAAGTTGGGTCCGGAAGCATCGTTGACCCCAATATTCATAATGACTAAGTCGGGATAGATCAGATCCAGATCTTGTTCGAAATTTTCACATCTTAAGTAAGAAGGAACGGAGGCACCATTCACACCAATGGAGTGATATGTGATGCCCGGTTTTGGATTTTTTAGGTAAAAGCCATTCAGAATAAAACGCTCTCCTTGGAAACAGTTAAAACGAACTGTAAATGAATCTGAAAAATGTAGCGATTCGTAATGGAATCTTCTTTTTAGGGTATCTATTTTGGTTGGGAAATATTCTAATGAGTCGATCCAAATTGTGGGTACAATATAGGAAGAGTCCGAATAACCCATTAAAATAAGTTCTTCTGTTTCAAATTTTAGCAATGAGTCAGTGAAAATAATTCTCAATTCAGCCAGGGTATCTTGAGTAATTACTGCAACTCCGGTTAAACCCAGAGGAACCTCATGAGGGTCAAAAACATTTCTGACAATAGAGAATGAACCGATACTGCGTACCCGATAATCAATGGGATTATTTGATTTCGGAGCAGCAGAGTACGGGAAAATAAGCCCTCTTTCACCAATTAAATCGGGATTTTTGAGTAGAAGTTGTTGTCGGATAGTATGGGGAAATGTACCGGCCTGAACATGAGACCCACCTATATGAATGATGTTTAGATTTCCTTCTTTTGTTTTGACAATCTGATCCCATTTGTTAAAGAAATGGATTAATAATGATGAATCATATTGGGTAACTAGTGTGTCTGCATAGAAGTTGATAAAAGGGTAGGAGACAAAGTCCGAAACATTCTCTGAAGTCGTATCTGTTTGTCCAACACTAATGTTGAAAAAGATAAAACTTAAAATAATTGTACTAACAGCCTTTTTTATTATCATACATCTCCCTTTCTATTTTACTTTTTGGAAAAGTTCATCAAAGTCCACATCGCTATTATTGGCTCTCAACTTATAAAACTGGTACATTGTTTCAAAGGATTGAACTAAAATCTCTCCTATTTTTTGAGCACCTTGCGGGGTAAAGTGAACATAATCGCTTCCTGCCCATCCTTTATTCACCCAAGCTACCATAGAGTTTTCGCCTCCCATCACTTCATACATGTTCCAAAAAGCGGCTCCATGAGCAGGGATTCTTGTCTTTAACTGTTCAACCAGATAGGGTAGGTAAGGATAGGTTCCCATTTCTCCTTTAACACGGGTGCCCATATCGGATGGTCCAATAAAAAGAATAGGTAGATCAGGGAACAAACGATGAAAATAATCTATTTGGGATAAGATTTGATCAACATATTTGTCAGCACTTTTTTCATTATAAATGGAAGGTACGGAGTTCCCTCCAAATTGAAGCACGATCATTTTGACATTGATCTCTCTGTAGGTTTGTTGCATTAGCTGACCATCAATTTGAGAGAAGAAGGTGCCGCTTGCTCCTCTCATCGGAATATTATCCACTGCAACTCCTGCTTTACCGTCAACTAAAACTCCGTGGATATTTCCCCACCCGTTCATTTGAATTGAAAACTGTGATAGAGCAGTGTCTAATCTCCAGTTGATGGTGTGAAATCCAGGTTCAGAGATAGTTTCAACTGAGATAGCCGGCTTTCCTTTTTGTGATAATGTAGCTTTAAATTGTTCACCTAAATGTGTGAGTAACAGGGTTATATTGGAATAGGGAGCAAGTTTTGTTTTTCGTTCTTGAGCAGATGTGGAAACGTAAAATGAGCCGGGAGAAGAGATTTGGAAAGTTTTAGCCATCAATCCGTAATCTCTGCTTTTGGTTCTCGAGCCATCCCCATACAAGGCGTATGTTGTGTATTCCCCTGAATAACTTTGGTATACTGATGCAGTAGGAATTGATTGGTATAGAGGGAGTAATCCGGGACCCGATCCTCCAAAAACAGATTGGAAATAGTTTCTCATATTGATACTAATCCGGTCTAACTCAATCTGTGAATCGCCATAATGCAATACCCGAATCACGCGATTTGAACTTCTTGCCTGTTCCGCTTCCTTAAAAAAGGAGTCAAAAAAGCTATAATCATCGTTGGGTAAATAAAAACGGGTAGGGTGCACCATCGCCTTAGCATAGTAGGTCAATGTATCCTTAAATTCATGATGTAAAGAGTCCAATTGCGCCAACTCCTGTTGTTGTAAGATTAATTCGGGATCGATTGTTTCTTTTTCTTTATTACGAATCATTTCCTGGGGGGCAGGAAAGTCAAAGCGGTATCCGAAAATTTGAATACCCCCCTCTGGAAATACCAGCGATATGATCACTAAGAGGGCAATGATGACAAAGATAAACAATGAGATCTGGTAGGGGCGCATTGATAGTTTATTTTTCCGTGGTGCAATTGCGTAAGTTATGAATAGCTTCAAGCGGATCTTCAGATTTAAAAATAGCGTTTCCGGCTACCAAAATATCCGCACCCGCTTCAACTAAAGAAAGACAATTGTCCTGATTAACACCCCCATCTACCTCAATGAGAGCATCAGAGTTGTTCCGGATGATGAGATCTTTGAGTTCTCTAATCCGATCTAAACTTTTTTTAATAAACTCTTGTCCTCCAAATCCCGGATTAACAGACATGATCAATACAAAGTCCAGATCTTGAATAATATCTTCCAAAAGTGTTACCGGAGTATGTGGGTTTAATGCCACACCGGCCAACATATCCAAGTCGCGGATGGCATGAACAGTACGATGAAGATGGGTTGACGCCTCCCAATGTACTGCGAGCATATCCGCACCTGCTTTTTTAAAATCAGCAAGATATCTTTCCGGTTTTTCAATCATAAGGTGAACATCCAAAGGCTTTTCGGAAATCTTTCTGATAGCTGAAATTACCGGCATCCCAAATGTGATGTTGGGAACAAAGTGACCATCCATGATGTCTAAATGGAGGTAGTCCGCTTCCGATTGGTTAATTAATCTGATATCTCGTTCTAAATTGCCAAAATCAGCTGATAGTAATGAAGGGGATATAATCGGTTTCATAACTTGAAAAATTAACCGACAAAAATACTAAAAAAGTAGCATAAATTAGGAATATCTTTTTATTTATAGAGTTTGATGAGAAAATAGTATAATATTTCAAATATATTCTCAAAATGTGGAACTTTTTTTGTAATATTGCGTCTATAAATTTGGACCTGATTTTTAAAAAAAAATAAATTGCAAAAAAAATGAATATGATGAAAAGAACGATCCTTTTTTTTAGTTTGATAATCCTCTTGCAAGGAGTGTTTGCACAACAAAAGCAAGAAACTGTCTATGCGGATCCAAGAATTGTTGAAGTATTTGGACAAGAGACAGTTGACTTCTATCTTCGGGAGAATCCCAGGGTGATTCAGTACTATAATTTCTTCCTGGATAATGCCTATACTATTGCAGAAGTTCCACAGGAAAAGATGCAATATATCAACGAAGTACCCGAAATGAAACCAAAAGAAAAGTACCAAATGGAGTACTTCGATTACACAGACAAAGGACTGGAAGATTTGAATATTATGAAATTTGATATAAAAATTGATCCCAATATCGGTCCTATTTACCGTTTAGGAAATACAAATAAGTTGATTTACTTCCTATCAGGAAAAGAGATTCAGGAGAAATACAATCAGTACAGGTTAGAAAATAAATAAAATGAGATCCATAAATATGAAAAAAGTTTTATTAACATTAGCTGTTTTAATTCCATATATTCTGTTTGCTCAAACAAATATTAATATGCCATCCGGTTCCAATACCGCTACGCATACCACTTGTAATGCTCGTTTTTATGACACGGGTGGTTTGAATGGCAATCATGGAATTAACCAAAATTCAAGTATTAAGTTCGCACCTGCCACTGCGGGTCTGGCTATTCGTATTCAGTTTAATATCTTTACTGTTGGAGAGGGAGCAGTTATGACATTATATGATGGTCCGGACAATACCTATACCGTTATTGCTGTGTATGATGAATTTATTAATCCTTCAGGTTTGGCGATTGTAGCCGGTCCTCCTCCTGCAAATCCGGACGGTTCCATCTATATTGAGTTTACATCCGGAACGATGAACGAAATTGGCTGGCAGGCCGATATTACTTGTCGTGCACCATGTCAAAGTTTTAATGTTCAAATTGACCCGCTGGTAACTACTAAACCTCTCGTTGAGGATATCTATATGAACGTTTGTAAAGACAGCTGTATCACTTTTGGTGCAGAAGCGATTTTCTTACAAAATAATATCAACTATTCTCAAACTCAAGCTAATACAATGTTTATATGGAGGTTTGGATTTACACAAGTGGACACACAACAGGTGATTACTCAGTGTTTTGATCAGGTGAGAGGTTGGGATTATACTTTGTATGCTGTTGATACGATGGAATGTTTCTCCAATACCATGTTTAAGGGTAGGGTTAGAGTTTCTTCCAACCCCATTGCCGCAACACCACCATTACCCAACGCTTGTTCAGGAGGACAGTACGACGTATATGTTGGCAATGACCCTCAAGCAACCATCATTGTACACTCTGTAGGAGCAAGTATTAGTGGGGAGTTGTCAGAGGCGGATACCGTCTTTTTACCTGACGGGAGTAACGTTTGTTATCACTCAGATTTACTTTATGACATTTTTGACCCGGGGCAAACATTGAACAATATTAATCACCTACTGGGAGTTAGAATGTGTCTGGAACACTCTTACCTTGGAGATATATCGATACGGCTTACATGTCCATCGGGACAAACTGCAATTCTTAAAGAGCAGTTTGCCAATGTGCCCCCCATGCCCCCTGGTGGTGTGGTATCAAATGCTTGTTCAGCACAAGGGGGACCGACTAATTTGGGTTGTGCCCCTGACCCGGCATCAGGACAACCTTGTTATTTGGTGCCCGGTATTGGTTGGGATTACGAATTTAGACCCGGAGCCACCGGTTGTTTTGGGACAAGTGGTGCAACTGTGGGGTATAATTATACTGACCAATGTGGTGGTGTTTGGAATCGAAATTCACTGATACCATCCATTCCTAATATATATACAAGTACTCCAACAAACCCTGTTTTCTATGGCTCCTTTCAAAATTTGAATGCCCTGTTAGGGTGTCCTTTGAATGGAAACTGGAGAATTACCATTTGTGACCACTGGGGAATTGATAATGGCTATATTTTTAATTGGGCACTCTCTCTGGATCAGTCAATTATTCCCGGAGGATGGGAGTACAATGTTGATGTGGATACTGTAATTTGGCATGGAACCGGTGTTACACCAACAGGTAGTACCTCGGCAATTATTGATTTGGGTTCTGCAGGAGTGAATGTTTATAGCGTTACTATTATTGATGAGTATGGATGTCAATTTGATACTACTTTTACTATAGAGGTAGTACAATCACCCGAACCTAATATTAATGACGGACTGGATACAGCCAGAATTTGTGCCGGTGAGATGATAATCTTGAATGCAAACTATGAAGATCCTAATGCGCAGTATTGGTGGAATACAGGTGCTACCACAGATGAGATTATCGCTATGGTGGAAGGCTTGTATTATATTCAAATTACGGCTATGACACAAGATCAATCTTTGATATGTACAGGTAGCGACTCGGTATATGTTTCTGTAAATTATCATCCGTTACCGGATTTCGATGTTGATAATCGGGGGGGATGCGCACCTGTCAAATTACAGTTTGAGAATTTAACGGAAGAAGAGGAGGGTGTCAACTTCTTTTATGAATGGAGATTGTATAATTTGGAGGGACAGCAAATGTTTCTCTCAAATCAAAAGAATCCTGAGTTTTTTATAGAAGAGCCCGGGACATATCATGTACAATTGGTAGCCATGACAGGCAATGGTTGTACGGATTCAATCATGAAGTGGAACTTCATCGAAGTTTACCCACAGCCTATTGCAGAATTTTCAGCTGATCCCGAAGTTTCACTCCTTTCAGAAGAGGGTGGGGTGGTTACTTTTACCAACTATTGTGACTCATTGAGATTTGCCAATAGTCCTGATGCAGAATGGTATTGGGATTTTGGGGATGATATCCGTGAATCTACAACATGGAATCCGGTACACACATACCAAACTTGGGGTGATTATATCGTTACATTTGACATTACTACCGCGCAAGGCTGTAACGGAAGGATTCAACACCAAGTGATCATTGAAGAGGATTTGCAGTTTCCTAATGTTATTACTCCTAACGGAGATGGAATTAATGATGTTTTTGCTATCAAAAACTTAAATCCGGATATTGATCCTGAAGATCCTGATGAGTACAGAACAAATACCTTGCAAATCTATGATAGATGGGGTAAAAAGGTGTATGATGTTGAAAATTATGATACATACATGAAAGGTGATCAGATTTATGTGGGAACAAAAGTGTTTGATGGTAGAAATCTCCAGGATGGTCAATACTATTTTGCATTCATTTATAAAGGTAGAATTAAAAAAGTGAACTATAGTGGCTCTCTCTTGATTCTCAGAGAGAAAAAATAACGTTTTAACTTCTATCTAGAAAAAAAGGAGGTTGGTTCAATTTTTAGACAACCTCTTTTTTTGTTTTTTCTTTTCCATATCTCTGTTTCATAATAACATTTATTTTGTGGAATTAATTTTTTTTAATTTACTTTCAAAATGTGGAACTTTTTTTGTATTATTGCGTCTATAAATTCGAACCTGATTTTTTTTAATAAATTGCAAAAAAATGAATATGATGAAAAGAACGATCCTTTTTTTTAGTTTGATAATCCTCTTGCAAGGAGTGTTTGCACAACAAAAGCAAGAAACTGTCTATGCGGATCCAAGAATTGTTGAAGTATTTGGACAAGAGACAGTTGACTTCTATCTTCGGGAGAATCCCAGGGTGATTCAGTACTATAATTTCTTCCTGGATAATGCCTATACTATTGCAGAAGTTCCACAGGAAAAGATGCAATATATCAACGAAGTACCCGAAATGAAACCAAAAGAAAAGTACCAAATGGAGTACTTCGATTACACAGACAAAGGACTGGAAGATTTGAATATTATGAAATTTGATATAAAAATTGATCCCAATATCGGTCCTATTTACCGTTTAGGAAATACAAATAAGTTGATTTACTTCCTATCAGGAAAAGAGATTCAGGAGAAATACAATCAGTACAGGTTAGAAAATAAATAAAATGAGATCCATAAATATGAAAAAAGTTTTATTAACATTAGCTGTTTTAATTCCATATATTCTGTTTGCTCAAACAAATATTAATATGCCATCCGGTTCCAATACCGCTACGCATACCACTTGTAATGCTCGTTTTTATGACACGGGTGGTTTGAATGGCAATCATGGAATTAACCAAAATTCAAGTATTAAGTTCGCACCTGCCACTGCGGGTCTGGCTATTCGTATTCAGTTTAATATCTTTACTGTTGGAGAGGGAGCAGTTATGACATTATATGATGGTCCGGACAATACCTATACCGTTATTGCTGTGTATGATGAATTTATTAATCCTTCAGGTTTGGCGATTGTAGCCGGTCCTCCTCCTGCAAATCCGGACGGTTCCATCTATATTGAGTTTACATCCGGAACGATGAACGAAATTGGCTGGCAGGCCGATATTACTTGTCGTGCACCATGTCAAAGTTTTAATGTTCAAATTGACCCGCTGGTAACTACTAAACCTCTCGTTGAGGATATCTATATGAACGTTTGTAAAGACAGCTGTATCACTTTTGGTGCAGAAGCGATTTTCTTACAAAATAATATCAACTATTCTCAAACTCAAGCTAATACAATGTTTATATGGAGGTTTGGATTTACACAAGTGGACACACAACAGGTGATTACTCAGTGTTTTGATCAGGTGAGAGGTTGGGATTATACTTTGTATGCTGTTGATACGATGGAATGTTTCTCCAATACCATGTTTAAGGGTAGGGTTAGAGTTTCTTCCAACCCCATTGCCGCAACACCACCATTACCCAATGCCTGTTCAGGAGGACAGTATGACGTATATGTTGGCAATGACCCTCAAGCGACCATCATTGTACACTCTGTAGGAGCAAGTATTAGCGGGGAATTGTCAGAGGCGGATACCGTCTTTTTGCCTGACGGAAGTAATGTATGTTATCACTCAGACCTACTCTACGATATTTTTGACCCTGGACAAACGTTGAATAATATTAATCACCTTTTAGGAATTAGAATGAGTCTGGAACACTCTTTCCTCGGAGATATTTCAATCCGACTTACTTGTCCTTCAGGACAAGTAGCAATCCTTAAAGAGCAGTTTGCCAATGTGCCCCCTATGCCCCCTGGTGGTGTAGTATCAAATGCTTGTTCAGCACAAGGGGGAGTGACTAATTTAGGTTGTGCTCCTGACCCCGGGACAGGAAGTGCATGTTATTTGGTGCCCGGTATAGGTTGGGATTACGAATTTAGACCCGGAGCTACCGGCTGCTTTGGAACAGGAGGTGCAACTGTGGGATATAACTATACTGACCAATGTGGTACTACATGGACGGGTCCTTCATTGTTGCCATCTATCCCCAATACATTTACAAATACCCCAACAAACCCTGTTTTCTACGGTTCTTTTCAAAATTTGAATGCCCTGTTAGGCTGTCCTTTGAATGGAAACTGGAGAATTACCATTTGTGACCACTGGGGAATTGATAATGGCTATATTTTTAATTGGGCACTCTCTCTGGATCAGTCAATTATTCCCGGAGGATGGGAGTACAATGTTGATGTGGATACTGTAATTTGGCATGGAACCGGTGTTACACCAACAGGTAGTACCTCGGCAATTATTGATTTGGGTTCTGCAGGAGTGAATGTTTATAGCGTTACTATTATTGATGAGTATGGATGTCAATTTGATACTACTTTTACTATAGAGGTAGTACAATCACCCGAACCTAATATTAATGACGGACTGGATACAGCCAGAATTTGTGCCGGTGAGATGATAATCTTGAATGCAAACTATGAAGATCCTAATGCGCAGTATTGGTGGAATACAGGTGCTACCACAGATGAGATTATCGCTATGGTGGAAGGCTTGTATTATATTCAAATTACGGCTATGACACAAGATCAATCTTTGATATGTACAGGTAGCGACTCGGTATATGTTTCTGTAAATTATCATCCGTTACCGGATTTCGATGTTGATAATCGGGGGGGATGCGCACCTGTCAAATTACAGTTTGAGAATTTAACGGAAGAAGAGGGGGGTGTCAACTTCTTTTATGAATGGAGACTGTATAACTTGGAGGGACAGCAAATGTTTTTCTCAAATCAAAAGAATCCGGAGTTTTTTATAGAAGAGCCCGGGACATATCATGTACAATTAGTAGCCATGACAGGTAATGGTTGTACAGATTCAATCATGAAGTGGAACTTCATCGAAGTTTATCCACAGCCCATTGCAGAATTTTCAGCTGACCCTGAAGTCTCTCTCCTTTCAGAAGAGGGTGGGGTGGTTACTTTTACCAACTATTGTGACTCATTGAGATTTGCCAATAGTCCTGATGCAGAATGGTATTGGGATTTTGGGGATGATATCCGTGAATCTACAACATGGAATCCGGTACACACATACCAAACTTGGGGTGATTATATCGTTACATTTGACATTACTACCGCGCAAGGCTGTAACGGAAGGATTCAACACCAAGTGATCATTGAAGAGGATTTGCAGTTTCCTAATGTTATTACTCCTAACGGAGATGGAATTAATGATGTTTTTGCTATCAAAAACTTAAATCCGGATATTGATCCTGAAGATCCTGATGAGTACAGAACAAATACCTTGCAAATCTATGATAGATGGGGTAAAAAGGTGTATGATGTTGAAAATTATGATACATACATGAAAGGTGATCAGATTTATGTGGGAACAAAAGTGTTTGATGGTAGAAATCTCCAGGATGGTCAATACTATTTTGCATTCATTTATAAAGGTAGAATTAAAAAAGTGAACTATAGTGGCTCTCTTTTAATTCTCAGAGAGAAAAAATAACATTGTAACTCTTTTTGTAAGAAAAACGGAGATGAAAAAGCATCTCCGTTTTTCTTATATGAGTATAAAGAATATTTAGTATCTTTGCAGTTTAGATTAATTCACTTTCAAATCATATAAGAGTTCAAGTAGTCAAAACTTAATAATCTCAATGAAAAAACTATCAATATCTAGAAACTTTACTGATAGACAAACTACTTCGATAGACAAATATCTCCTTGATATTTCTACCATTGAGATGCTCACTTCTGAGGAAGAAATTGAATTGGTTAAAAAAATAAAAGGGGGGGATGAATCTGCTTTCAATAGATTGATTGAAGCTAATTTAAGATTTGTTGTTTCGGTTGCAAAACAGTATCAAAATCAGGGGTTGACTCTACAAGATTTGATCAATGAAGGGAATTTAGGGTTGATTAAAGCAGCTGAGAAATTCGATGAAACAAGAGGTTTTAAGTTTATCTCTTATGCAGTTTGGTGGATTCGACAACAAATTATGAAAGCACTTGCTGATCAATCGAATTTAATCAGACTTCCGGCAGATAAAGTAAGAAAGTTGGGAAAATTAAACGATACCTACGCTCTTTTAGAACAAAAATTTCACAGAGAACCTAAATATGAAGAGTTGGCTCAAGCTATGAATTTGGATGAAGAAGAATTGTTCAGACTACTAAAATATTCTGTAAAATATGTCTCCTTAGAAACTCCCATAAATGCTGAATCTGAAAATTTTACACTAAAAGAGGTATTAAAAAATGAATCTATTGTCGGGCCTGACCATAATCTTCTTTACGAGTCATTGCAAATTGAAGTTCAACGATTGATCTCCACACTTCCTAATAGAGAAGCCAAAATTTTAAACTCTTATTTTGGAATTAATGCAAAAATACCACTTTCTTTGGATGAGATTGGAGCTGAATTTGATTTAACAAAAGAAAGGGTTAGACAGATTAAAGAAAAATCGATAAAAAAATTGAAAAATAGTAATGATTGTCTCGATTTGAGTAATTATTTAGATTAAACTATCAAATATTATTTCTAATAAAACATTTAATTAAATAAAGTAATAATAAATTAAGATATGTCAAAAGCAACGATTAAAGATTTATTGAAAAAGCCTGAAGTAGTAGGAATAGGAAATCAGGTAACTGTACAAGGATGGGTGAGAACCAAAAGAGGTAATAATACTATTGCTTTTATTGCTCTTAACGATGGCTCAGTGGTCCATAATATTCAGATTGTTGCGGAATTATCACAATTCGATGAAAGTGTGATTAAGAAAGTAACGACAGGAGCAAGCCTAAGGGTAAGGGGTAGATTGGTTGAGTCTCAAGGTAAAGGACAAGCAGTTGAGATCCAGGCTTCTGAAATAATAGTGCTTGGTACTGCAGATCCGGAAACTTATCCTCTTCAAAAGAAAGGACACTCTATGGAATATTTACGAGAGATTGCACACCTAAGGCCTCGTACCAATTATTTCGGCTGTGTGTTAAGATTAAGACATGCCATGTCTTATGCTATTCATACCTATTTTCATAATCATGGCTATTTCTACATGCATACCCCTATCATTACAGCATCTGATGCGGAAGGGGCCGGAGCCATGTTTACTGTTACTACAATGGATTTAAACAACGTTCCTAAGAATACAAATGGTGAGGTAGATTATACCCAGGATTTCTTTGGAAAACACACTTGTTTAACGGTTTCAGGACAGCTTGAGGGAGAGTTGGGAGCCTTAGCATTAGGGAAAATTTATACGTTTGGGCCCACCTTTAGGGCGGAAAACAGTAATACTCCCAGACATTTAGCTGAATTTTGGATGATTGAACCGGAAGTGGCTTTCTTCGATATTGTTGACAACATGGATATGGCCGAAGATTTTATTAAATTTTTGGTGCGATTTGCTCTTGAAAATAATATGGATGATCTACAGTTTTTGAATGATATGTTTGATAAGGAGTTGATAGAGAGACTTCATTTTGTAGTAGATAATCAATTCGTAAGATTAACTTATACCGAAGCTATTGATATTTTAATCAAATCGGGCAGAAAGTTTGAGTATAAAGTAGAGTGGGGGGTTGACCTTCATGCTGAGCATGAGAGATATTTGGTGGAGAACCATTTTAAAAAGCCTGTTATTCTCACAGATTATCCGAAAGAGATCAAAGCATTCTACATGAAATTAAATGATGACGGAAAAACAGTAAGAGCAATGGATGTGCTTTTCCCTAAAATTGGAGAGATTATAGGTGGCTCTGAGAGAGAAAGTGATTATGACAAATTGCTTCAGAGAATTCGTGACTTACATATTCCTGAAAAAGATGTGTGGTGGTATCTGGAGACAAGAAAGTTTGGTTCCGTACCCCATGCAGGATTTGGTCTAGGGTTTGAACGATTAATGCTTTTTGTAACGGGAATGCAAAACATTAGAGATGTGATCCCATTCCCAAGAACTCCACAAAATGCTGAATTCTAGTCTATAATTTGACACGTAAACGAGAAACAGGGATATTCATTTGCTTACGGTATTTGGATACTGTGCGACGGGCAATTGAGTATCCTTGATCGGCTAAGATCTTTTGAATCTCTTCATCCTGATAAGGTTGTTGAGGATTCTCATTGGCAATGAGTTCCCTGATTAATTCCTTGATTTCAACTGATGAGGTTTTCCCATCCCCAATAGATTCGGAAAAAAGTTGTTTTAAGGGAATAATCCCATAAGGGGTCTGAACATATTTGCTGTTTGATACTCTAGAAATAGTGGATATGTCAACGTTCACTTCATCGGCAATATCTTTTAAAATCATCGGTTTCAATTTTTTGACATCACCTGTCAAAAAATAACTGCGCTGTTTCTCCATGATTGTTTTCATGGTGTTGTATAGAATTAATTCTCTTAAATTTAATGCTTGAATAAATTGAGAAGCCTCATCAATATTCTCTTTGATGAAACGTTCCGCTTCTTCCCGTTGCTCTTTAGAAATATTGCGTTGATGTCGCATGAAGTTACTACGGAAATCATCAGAGATTTTGAGTTTGGGAATGTATGGGTTGTTTAACTGAAGATCCAACTGATTACCTTGGACAGTAATAATAAAGTCAGGTATGATCTCTTGGGTTTTGAGATCAGGAGTTACGATATGAAAAATCGGTTTGGGGTTTAATTGAGTAATAAAGTCTAAAGTTTCTGTGAGTTGTTTTTTTGAAATATTTAGTTTTTTTATGATTTTGGGATACTGTTTCTTAGAGAATTCATCAAAACAATCTTTGATAATTTGAGTTGCTAACTGTTTGTGTTTGCAATCCTCCCTTCTGCCAATCTGAATTAAAAGTACCTCTTGCAAGTTTCTGGCCCCTACACCGGGAGGATCCATCTGATGGACTATTTTCTTTAGTAGATTTTCTATCTGTTCAATAGTAATGGAGCGATTATAGTTCAACAGAAAGTCGGTGGATATGGTTTGCAGTTCAGTTTCTAAATATCCCGAATCATCAATATAGCCAATGATAAACTGTGCTATTAGACGTTCCTCTTTAGTTAGTGTAAAGTCTTGTAACTGGGATATGAGATACTCATGGTAAGAGGGTACAGATGCAATAAAAGGATCAAAATTTTGAGTATTATTATTGCCTGATCTTGAAGTTGCACTATAACTGTATTCCTCAAAATCGTACTGGTCATCGGACTCATTCTCATAATACTCCTGCAACTCACCGGACTCAAAAGGAGATTCTATTTCACTACTTTGGTCATAATCTGTATCTTCAGGATTGTCATACTCATCAATTAATGGATTGGAATCATCCATTTCATACTGATCCTCATCATGATCAACCTCTAAAGCAGGATTCTCTTCCAATTCTTTCATAATTTCCTCTTCCAGTCCATTGTTGGATAACTCAATTAATTTCATTAATTGGATGGTTTGCTGAGAAATAATCTGTCTAAGACTTTGTTTTTGCGTGAGTTGGTGCTTTTGCATAATTGAGGATCTTTTTATTGCAAAAATATATTATTTTTGTGACTTATAATTGATCTTTTGATTTAATGGACTCAAAATTAACGGTTAAAGATTTTAAAAACTTAATATGTAGAGAGTTAAATTCAATATATTCCTTAAAGGAGATCCTTTCTATTTATTCTATATTATTGGAAAATAGAGTCAATATTTCAAAAGTAGAAGCGGCATTGTACCCTGAAAAAGTGATTGAATCTCAGCAGTTATTAGAGGATTTAAAACGATTAAAAAAGGCTGAACCCATTCAATATATAGTTGGTGTTGCTCCTTTCAGAAATTTGGAGTTGAGGGTAACCCCTGACACCTTAATTCCTAGACCTGAAACGGAAGAATTGGTAGAGTTGATAGTTAGTGATCCAACATTGAATAAAAGAAATCACCTTCAAATTTTAGATATTGGTACCGGTACGGGTGCAATTGCAATTTCTCTTAAACAAAAATTTCCGGAAGCAGACCTATATGCGACAGATTTCTCAATCCGGGCTCTTCAAGTGGCCAAAGCTAATGCTGAAAAATATAGATTAAAAGTTAATTGGATTCATCACGATATACTCAGAGATCCTGTAGAAATTCTCCCACAATCAGTAGATCTCATCGTAAGTAACCCTCCCTATATTCCGGAATTAAATGCTCCAATGCTGCATGCTAATGTAACACAATATGAACCTCATTCTGCTCTATTTGTTCCGAATTATGATCCATTACTTTTTTATAAAAGAATTATAGATATAGGATCGATCATTTTAAAACCGGATGGAAAACTTTTTTTTGAAACTTTTGAAGAGTCACAAGAGTCTATGATGCAATTACTTAAAAGTTATAAATATAAAAATGTCCATTTTATTAATGATATAAATGAAAAATTTCGCTTTCTAATTGCATCATTATAAGTATCTTTGCAAGTTATTATAATCTATAAATATACCATGAAAAAAATATCACTTCTTTTAATATTCTTCTTCATTTTTTTGACAACAAAAGCTGTACCTGCTTTCCCTGAAAAAGTTAACTTTACACAGCCCAATGGAGAACAGGTAACTGTGATCATGCAAGGTGATGAGTTTGTTAAGTTTGCTCGCTCAGTGGATGATTACACGTTGCTTTATGATCAGGATGGTTTTTTGAACTATGCTATGCTCAATCAAGATGGGGATTTAATTCCCTCACCTTTTCATGCACGTAATATGTCAGAAAGAACTCGGCAAGAGAATGAGTTCTTACAAACTATTTCACCAAATCTATTTTTTTCTCAAGCACAGATGAACTCTATGCTTGCGCTGAGAGAGAGTTTTGAACAACAATTAGCAGCAGCACCTCAAGCTGTGACTACAGGAAATGTGAAGTTGATTTGCATTTTGATGGGTTTCCAGGATAAACCTTTTGTGAAAACCAATCAGGATTTTCAAAATCTTTTAAATCAGTTGGGATATAACTTTGGAGGGGTTACGGGGAGTGTGTTTGACTTTTACAATGAAGCTTCAAATGGACAATTGAAAATTACTTTTGATGTTTTGGGTCCTTATACTGCAAATTATACCGTTGATTATTATGGATCAAATACATACGGTAATGCAAGTGCGTTAGCTAATGAAGCCATTAATAAAGCTGCTCCATATGTGGATTTTTCTGATTATGATAATGATGGAGATGGTAATGTGGATGGGCTCTACATTATTTTTGCCGGAAATGGAGAAGAGGCAGGCGGGGGTGCAGATGCGATTTGGTCACATGCGGGATGGGTAGACCGTTATATCAATGGAGTGAGGATTAATCGTTATGCCTGTTCACCTGAACATAGAGGTGCAAGTGGATCTTCTATTACTTATATTGGTGTGATTTGTCACGAGTTAGGACACGTTTTAGGTGCTCCCGATTATTATGACACAAATTATGAAACAGGTGGATCTTATGATGGTACAGGAACATGGGATTTGATGGCATCAGGAAGCTGGAATGCAGGTGGAAGTAAACCCTCACACCCTAATCCAAGAATTAAGGTGTACACTTACAATTGGGCAGATGTTATTACGCTCAACACGCCTCAAAATGTGTTGCTTCCCCCATCTATTAATTATAAAAATGCGTTTTATCGAATAAATACCAATACTAACGGAGAGTATTTTTTACTTGAAAATAGAAATCAGATAGGTTTTGATGGTGCCATTCCGGGTAATGGAATGGTAATTTATCGCTGTGCTTCTAATATTAATCAAGGTCCTATCAATACGACACATAGACAAAAATTTTATCCGGTTGCAGCTAACAGTACTTTCGATTTACCTTCTGCGGGAAATTATGGTTCTATCAACGCTCCATCTACTCCTTGGCCTGGAACTTTGAATAAGGTGATCTTTAATGATACTACTTTCCCTTCAATGAAAGCATGGAATTCCCAGTATACGGAGAAACCGATTTCCAACATAACTTATGATAGTCAGAATTATTCAATTTCCTTTGAATTTATGGGGGGAGGTAACTTATCATCACATCGCGTTTTTCTACCTCAACGACCCGGTTTTTCCGTTGTTGCTACTTCTGGTTCCTTAAATCCGGTTCCTGATGGAGATGATTTTTCGTTTACTATTTCAGTAGAACTGGGATACGATGCCACTCAAGTCGTTGTAGTTGTGGATGGAGATACTATTGTACCCAATAGTCAAATTTATACATTGACCAATGTAACATCTCCCAAAATGGTCGAGGTGTTCAATATTAATCCTACAACTTTTGAGATTATGGCAACAGCCGGAGAAAATGGTACTATTTCTCCTATTGGAACTACTATTGTCCCTTATAATGGTACTATTACTTTTTCTGTTACACCGGCTTTGGGTTATGGAATTACGGAAATGTTTGTTGATTCTGTTTCTGTTGGTGCTCTGTCGGAGTACACTTTTACTAATGTCCTGGAATCTCATTCTATCCACGTGGATTTTGGAGCGGGTTCTCCTGATTTGATCACCTCTTCACATGAGAGTTTGCATTTTATTACGCCTGTCAATACGGCCTCAGTGCCCCAAACTACAATTATTGATGCAGATACGGGACAGTTAACAATTAATATTTTGGTTCAGGCACCGCCTCATTTTCAACTCTCTTTAAATGGAAGTTCATGGTTTTCCAGGTTGGTCATTCAAAAAGCATCGTTACCGAGTGAACTTTTTGTGAGATTTAAACCTGTAGATGTTGGCTTTATGGCAGATACACTGCGCTTGTTAAGCATAGGAGCTAATACGAAAATCCCTATTAGTGGGGAATCACTTTCTTCAGTTCAAGATATAGAATCAACACCTGTTTTAAAGGTAATACCTAATCCGGCATCAAACTACTTTGATTTGGTTATTGATCAGTCACAGGTTGTTGAATTTCCAATTCAACTCTCTGTCTATAATGCTGTCGGTCAATTGATTTATCATTCCCTGATAGAAAGTTATAATACTACCATTGATGTTTCCGAGTGGAACTCCGGGCTTTACCATTTGCTCCTAAGAGGATCTAACACCCAACTGAAAACAACTCAGAAACTATTGAAGTTGTAAGCGACCCCCTTCCTTCCCTCCTTTTTTATTTTTATTAATTAGGGTTTGCTGAAAAAGTTCATGCAACTTTTAGGAACCTATACGAAGGAAATGG
>ENA-UPXM01001999-UPXM01001999.1-activated-sludge-metagenome-genome-assembly--contig:-NODE-1999-length-24898-cov-7.239504_pt1 | contig 24898 bp, 14 predicted proteins | sample MGYA00238178_ERZ772708 | MGnify/ENA primary metagenome ERZ772708 (study PRJEB29002, sample SAMN05720212) | activated sludge metagenome | isolation source: anaerobic digester from wastewater... | reverse complement strand
GCGCCGTCCGCCACCCAGCGCTGGAACTGCGCCAAATCCGCGGCGTTGTCGCACAGCGGTTTGTCAATGAAGAGCGGCACACCCGCCTCCACAAAGGGACGCGCGCGCCTCACATGCTCGCCGCCGATGTCGGTCGCGATCAGCACCGCGTCGACCGCGCCGATCAGCGCTTCCGGCGTCTCCGCGACGTGCGGAATCTGCGACAGCGCCGCCACATGCTCCGCGTCGCTGCGCGCGTCGCAGAACACATGCGTGACGCGCGCGCCCGCGATCCCGAACGCTTCGGGCGGCTGGAGGTTCAGATAGCCCGGAATGCCCGGGAAAGGGCACTCCGCCGTCATGCGCGTGCGGTCATAACCGTTCAAGATCGCGCTCCACGAATAGGGGTGCCCGTTGCCTTCGGTCATGCCGATTACACCCAGCCGGATGTTATCCGCGTCTCTCACCAATGCGGTCATAAACTCCTCATTCCTAACTCCTAAATCCTAATTTCTGCCCCCGCCACACCAGCCCCTCGATCCCTGTTTTTTTGTTGGGGAACACCACGCTCACCGCCAGCGCGACCACCAGACAGGTGACGATGCCGATCGCGCCATAAAGGAGCAGGTGCGGTTTCCAGGGCAGGGGGGCTGCGTCCAGCCCGATGCACACCACGTAGTTCGCAGCCAGTCCGCACAGTGCGGCCGCCGCGCCGACGCGCGGCGCGAAAATGCCCAGCATGAAGAGGCACGCCAGGCCGCTGGTCAGAATACCGATGAATTTCAGGAACTGGTCATAGACCGCACGAATGTCGATATTAGCCAAGATCAGTGCGCCCGCCATGCCGGCCAGACCGACCGCCACGGTGCAGCCTTGCGCAATGCGCACCTGCGCGCGGTCGCCGGTCGCGCCGCGCCGCAGCCTGACGAACCAATCGCCGGTGATCGCCGTCGCCGATGAATTCAGATTGGCCGCCAGCGTGGTGATCGTCGCGGCGAAAAGGCCGGCCAGCACAAGGCCGGCCGCTCCGACCGGCAGCTCGTGGGTCATGAACATCGGCAGGATGGAATCCGCTTTGGGCATGGTCACCGCGAGGCGTTCAGGATGGGACCGGTAATAGGTGAACAAGGCGGTGCCGATGCTGAAGAAAATCGCGCCGGTGCCGATGCCCAGCGGCACATTGAGCCAGAGGCTGCGGCCGGCCGCGCGCACGTCGCGGGTGGTCATGTAGCGCTGGATCACGCACTGATCGCTGGTGTAGGAGATCAGGCACTCCGCCAGCCCCCCGATCAGCACGACCCAGATCACCGGGCGAGAGAAATCGAACGCGGCGTCGATCATGCGGAGCTTGCCGGCTCCGCCGGCCGCCGCGGCCACGCCCGCGACACCGCCGTCGCTGCCGGCCGCCAGCAGCACAAGGATCAACAGTGCGCCGCCCAGCAGCACCGCCCCCTGTACCACGTCGCTCCAGATCACGGCTTCGATGCCGCCGAACGCGCAGTACACGATCGTCAGCAGACAGACCGCCACGATGCACGCATTGATATCGGCACCGGTCGCGGCAGAGACCGCCAGCGCGGGCAAATAGGCCACGACCGCCACGCGCGCCACCATGAACAGATTGAAGGCCAGGCTCGCGAACAGGCGGCACGCGAGATTGAAGCGCAGTTCGAGATACTCGTAGGCGCAGGTGAGATTCAATTTGCGGAAGAACGGTAGATAGCAGCCGATCACCAGCGGCGGGATCAAGGCGATGCAGGCGCATTTGGGGGCGTAGCGCCAGTCCGACATGTAGGCCAGCGCCGGCACCGCCAGAAACGTGATCGAACTGAACATCGCCGCGAAGATGCTGATGCCCGCCGCCCACCACGGAATGCGCCCCCCTCCCTTGAAGTAATCGTCGGCGCTCTTTTTCTTGCGCATGAACCACCCGCCCATCACGGCCAACCCACAGAAATATCCGCCCATGACCGCCCAGTTGACAGGGTGGAACCTGCGGCGCGCGACAAACCGTCCGACTGCGCACAGCGGCGTGCGGACGCCGGGCTGCACCTCGCCCGACGCCAGCAGGATGCCCCCGTTCGCGCGTCCGATCGCCGCGCCCGCCACAGTCGGCGGAAACGGCACCTCGCCCAGTTCAAACCAGCGGTCGGTCACGGTGTGATAGACCAGCACATTGCGGTTCCAGGTCGTGGGCACGGCGGATTGATAGGCGATCCGCTGCGCCTCGTGCGCCGTGCCCGTAAGCGACGCCATCTTGCGCTGGTTGTCGTCGAAATACGCGGCGTCCAGCCCGCCGAAGAAGAGGACGTGCTGATCGCCGGTCGCCACGCACTTCGCGCCGATCAGCGGCCAGGCCGCCGCCGGGGACGCAGACGGCCTGTCCGCGATGGGCGCCGCCGCCGAGATCTGCCGCCAGCCCCCGGTGTCATCCTGTTGCGCCAAGTCATACGAGTACCCGTCCGTCAGCGCCACCCATCCGCCATCCGCGTGCTTGGCATATCCGCCGATCACAAACAGGTACGTCCGTTTCTGGTCGCCGTTCTGAACAAAGGCCTGTGCCTGCATGCGCCCCTTGACGCCCGGCAGCGGGGGCAGCGCGCGCCAGCCCTTTTCCGGCGCGTCGAGGTCCAGCCGCCATACGTCGCTGGACAGCGCGTCAGTCCCTTCGCCGCCTGCCACAAACACCAGGGCCTCGCGCGCCGCCGCCGCGCCCAGCCGCGTTCGGCAGGGGAAATCCGGCAGCGCGCGCTCCGCCGCCTGCCCGCGTGCGCCGTCCCAGGTCAGCAGAAACGCGCGCGCGGAGATCTCGCCGTCCGCCGCGCCGCCGACGCACACGACACCCTTGCTGGTTGTGGCCGACACGCCCTCCGCGATCGGCTGCGACAACCGTCCGGCGGCCACCCAGTTCGTGCTGCCTGCGGACAACGCGACGATATCGGCGCAGTACCGTTTGGGGCCGCCCACCAGCAGCGGCGCTTCCGGAAAGTTTGAGCCGCCCGCCAGCAGAGCGACGCCGTTATGCTCCCCGTAAAACGGCGCACCCACACCGATCGCTGGACGGCCAGACGGCTGCTGCGGCAGGCCGAACCCTTCAGACCATTCCAGCGTGACCGGCGGGCTGCCGCGTGTCGCACCCGGAGCGAACAACAATAAAACTCCCGTCACCATCAACGCGCCTGACAGGCTGAAACCCTTTTTTGACATAAACCCCCTTGATACGTTAAGCATACCTAACATACCAGTTTCCCCGCTGTCTTACGTTCACAAAAAAGCAATTGTAATAACGTTGTATTTAACGGGCCTTCTCGCAGCCGCCATACACGCGGACGCCACCGGGTTCCGGATGCTTCGCGAACGCGGCCATCAGCGTGCCGCAATACTGCGACAGCCCGACCACATCCGCGCCCACCGAAAGAAAGCGGTACCCCATGTCCACCCACGCATCGATTTGATCAGGTCCGGCCACCGTGCCCGCGAATTTGCCATGCGCGAGCGCCGCCTCCGCCACACGCCGCCGAGCCTCCAGCAGCCGCGGGTGCGTCCATTCGCCTGGCGCACCGATCCCCTGGCTGAAATCGCCCGGCCCGAAAAAGAGCATGTCGATGCCGTCCAGCGCCGCAATCGCATCGAGATCGTTTAACGGCTCCGGGTCTTCGATCTGGACAATGACCATCCGCTGTTCATTCGCCTGCAGCAGATAGTCGTTGAATGCCACCCCGCAATAGGCGCCGTCCGCATTCCCGCCGTCGACCGGTCGCCGTCCGACCGGATGGAAGCGGGTCATGCGCACCACGTTCTGCGCGTCGGCCAGGCTCATGACGTGCGGCACCATGATGCCGGCCGCGTCCAGCTCCAGCGGCCGGATGTAATCGCTGTAGCCGCCGCGCGACACGCGCACGATCACATCGGTGTCATGCGCTTTGGCCGCCCAGATACAGGCCTCGACCACCGACAGGTCATTCGGCACATGTTCCCGGTCCGTCCACAAACAATCAAAGCCCGCTAGCGCGGCGATTTCCGCCGCGCGCGCATCGGCTAGGTTCAGTTTGAAACAACTCGCGATTCCGCCCGCACGCAGCTTCGCCAACGTCCGGCTGGGACGCATCCGACACAGACTCATACCGTTTTCCTTTTTTTGAAACCTAATCCCGCTTTTTATTCCGCCGAGTGCTTACTGGTGCCCTCTGACGTCTCCAGCGTCAACCATTCGATCCCTTGAGGCGTCGCGCGGAAGCGCTTGGCGCGGATGCTCGAACCGTGGCCCTCCTCGTAGTACACGATCAGGATCGAACCGTCCTTGAGCGTCACCATGCTGGGGTACGCACCGCCGACCGAGTCGACCGGCACATTGGCGCTCCAGGTTTTGCACTCGTCCAGACTGTAGTGCAGGCTCGTGGCCGGCAGGCGGTGCGCCATCAGGATGATATCGCCCGGCGCACGGTGCAGATAATGGCAATGCCCGGGGAAACCGAAAAGCTCGGCCGTCGTCCAACTTTTCCCGCCGTCCTTACTGACCGACCAGCCGGAATGCTTTTGGCCGCGCAGCGCCGCGAACAGCGCCCCGTCTTTCAGTTCAATCACATCGGTCTCCGCCTCATACCGCAGGCCGCCGGTCGGTATATCGGCCGGCACCGACCACGATGCGCCGCCGTCGCCGCTGAACGTCACCGCGCCGCACGCCCCTGAAGCATCCTGCTTGTAGAGGCCCAGCGCGAGCCTCCCGTCAGACAGTTCACGAATCGGAGAGGAGCAGTAATACGCTTTCGCGATCTGACGCGGCTCCCGTTCCCAGGTCCTGCCGCCGTCCGAGCTGGTCACGATGAAGGAACCCAAGCCGTCAAACCCCTTGGCCCCGTCCGGTTTAGGTTTCAACGTGAAAAAGACACAAGCGATCCGGCCGTCTTTCAAGAGTGTGACCGACGGATCACGGTCGTCGTACGGGCCGTCAAACAGAATAAACGGTTCAGACCAGGTCCGTCCCTCGTCCGCGGAATAGCAGCCGCTAATCCTGCCGCCTTTCGGCAAAGCGTCGTTGGGCATGGCCACATGGCCGTAGCCGGCGTAAAAAACCGCCAGCAGCCGTCCATCCGCAAGCCGGCACACATCCGGGAAAGCCTCGTAGGCGCCCGCGCCCGCATCGGCACAGACATGTATCCAGTTCTTCACCTCCACGATCTTCCGCCAAGGAGCCGCCAACTCGGCGGGTTCCCCCTGCACCGTGATGTCGCGCAGATGCGCGACGGTCTGGCTCGCGTAGAACCCGACCCGCCCGGGCTTGCCGGCGCACGCCACGTCAAACAGCAGCGCGTCGTTGAAGAACACACGCACGTGCGTTCCTCTGCGCTCGACGCGCGCGGTGTGCCAGGTGTCGGGAGCCTGCGGTTTGCCGGCCCGCTTGACCTCTTGCCAGGGGGTCTCGCCATCCCCGCGGCACAGGATCGCCGACCGGGAATCGAAATGGACGTACGTCGACGTCGCAGAATCGATCGAACCCAGCACAAAACCGACCGCCATCACGCCCGCGCTTTTCTCCACGCGGTACGCCGCCGACAGTGTGACATCGCCGAAAGCGGGCTCCTTCAGGAAAACGCGGCACGGCGTCTGCCTCCCGTCCAAAACCAGCTCGCCTCCCGCCACACGCGCCCGGTTGTCTCCCGAATGCCATTGCTCAAAAGCTTTTGCGTCACGAAGATCGATCTCTACACGCCGCTCCTCAGCCCCGCGCCCTACCCGCGCAGACAGACACAAACAAACCAAGCCCCCCGCCACCACAAAACCGCCCGCCATTCTCTTTTCCTTTGTCATACCTTTCTTTCCCCCTTCATGAATCTTCATGTCTTTCATGGTTAAAACCAACCGAACACTGCCAATCTCCACTCGCTAATCGCCACTAGCTACTCTCCACGCTCCGCACCGCTCGGCTGCGTACCCGTGTCCGACACAATCGTAAGCCTGTTCGTCTCGCCGGCGAACACGGGATTGTAGTGGATCTCGCCGACCGTCACATCCCCCGTCAACATCAATTCGCCGGTCGCCAGTGACAGATCCGCGATCTCGCCGGGGCCCGGCAGGATCCCGTCTGCCCAATCGGCCGTGTTGGTCCATCGTCCCCCGTCCGCGTTCAAATACACGCGAACCGCCGGCCAGCCGGGTGCCGGTGAAAGCCACTGAACGCCAGCGGGTGTCACCTGGAACCGCTTCGCGCGGATACTCGACCCTGTCCCCTCTTCGTAATACACGATCAGCGTCGAGCCGTCCTTCAGCGTCACCATGCTGGGATAGGCGCCGATGACCGTATCGACCACGATATTGGTGCTCCAGGTCTGCCCCTCGTCCAGACTGACGTGCAGACTCGTGTCCGGCAGGCGGTGCGCCATGAGGATGATATCGCCCGGTGTGCGGTGCAGATAGTGACAGTGGCCCGGAAAGCCGAACAGCGCGGCGGTCGACCAGGTCAGGCCCCGGTCCCGGCTGACCGACCAGCCCGAGTGGTTCTGGCCGCGCAGCGCAGCGAACAGCGCCCCGTCCTTCAGCTCGATCACATCGGTCTCAGCCTCATACCGCAAGCCGCCGTTCGGAATGATCACCGGCGCACTCCAGGTCATGCCGCCATTCTCACTGATCGTCACCGCGCCCCACGCGTCTGTCGATGTCTGCTTGTAGAGTCCCAGAATCAGGCGACCGTCCGCCAGCTCGCGCACCGGCGACGAACAGTAGTAATCGGCTGAGATTTGTTGCGGCACGGTGTCCCACGTCACGCCTCTGTCGGCACTGGTCACCGCGAACGTGCCGAGCCCCGTATAGGAGGTTTCGCCGGTCGGCTTCAAGATAAAGAAGGTGCAGATCAGACGGCCGTCCCGAAGCTGGGTGACGGACGGATCGCGGTCATCGTACGGCCCGTCGAACAACGTCCGCGCGGCCGTCCAGGTCTGGCCCTCGTCCGCCGAGGTACAGAGCGCGATGCGCCCGCCGTTCGGCAGGGATTCGTTCGGCAGCGAGACGTGCCCGTAACCGGCGTAGAAGACCGCCATCAGACGCCCGTCGGCCAGCCGGCACACATCGGGAAAAGCCTCGTATCCACCCGCGCCCGCATCGGTGCAGACGTGCAGCCAGTCCTGCTGCGCCGCCGCGACCAAGGCTCCCAGAGCCCACACGCTCAGCACGGCTACGCACCTCATTTTCACATGATTCCTTTTCGCGATCTTCATCCGTCACTCTCACACTGCCTGCGGGACCGGGCTTCACACATCAAAGCAACAACAGCACGGTCCCCTTCGGGGGCGGCGGCGGCGGCGGTTCGGGCGGCTCCGGCGGATCCGGCCACAGCACACTGAACTGCACCAGCGCGTAATGTGCGCAACCGGTGCTGCTCGACTGGTTCGCACCCCACAGGACACGCTTGTACGCGCCGCCGCCCTTCGCGATGCCCGCCTGGAGTTGGGCGCCGTCGCACGACAGACTCGCCGTTCCGGACACCGGGTCGTACGCCAACTCGTAGGTGTGGTAAACGCTGCCGCCCGCCACCGTGTGGATAATCGGCTCGCTGTTCACCCGGACACGCGCGTTACCGGTCGCATCGCTGCCGTAACTCAGCGAGTAGGTATAGCTGTCTGTCGAAATCTGCACGCCCACGGAACCGTCCAAGGCGTCGTTTTCACCTGTCACGCGCAGCCGTGCGGTCAGCCGCCAGCCGTTCGTGTTCGCCCCCTCGATCTCCCGGTCCAGCAGGGTCGTGGTGTAGTAGGCCAACGTCGATGTCGAGATGTCGTCGACCCGCCACGCGTCGACCGTCTCACCGCCGACCGTGTCGGTGACCGGACTCACCGGCACCAGATTGGTGTTGCCGCCCAAGTTCCAACACTCGCGCGGTGACGCTGCCGCGATGTTCGGATCGAAGCGACCGACATGGCGGATCACATACGGCAACGTCACCACAGCAAAATCATCATAGCAGGCGTCGTGGGCCTCGACATTTCCGTTCGATGCCCGGTTCTTCCAAAATCCCGGCGTGTTCTCGGGCGACGCGCTGACGGCGGCAAAGCCGTTGTGCGCCATGACCGGCTCGCCGTTGACCAGCACCTGCAAGCGGTTGCCCGAGAGCAGCGCCTGAAACGTAAACGGTTCGTTGTCGCCGAGGCGGCCGTCGCCATCCGCGTCGAAGGGCAGACCATTGACCGTCACCGGCAGTGAACCCGCCGCGCCGTAAGTCAGGTAATCGGCGCCGGTGAACGGGTTCTTGAAATACTTGTTGCTGTCGAAGTTCTCGCGCAGAAACAACCCGCCGGCCGCCGTCATCTGCACATGGACCGCGCCCAGAAAGTCGGCTCCTGTGTTCGTGCGCAGGCCCGGGGTCGCCCGCAGCATGAAGCCGCATGTGTTCTTGACCGTCGCGCCCGATATGCCGGACCGCACGAAGCGCAGCCGCGTCGTGAACAGGCCGTTCGGCCAGGACGCCGCAGCCAGTGCCAGCGCCGGATCACTGCTCCCGTTGCCCAGGCGCAACTCGCCGTCCACAAGGGATGCGATATCCCCGATGCGTTGAAACGGCATGTATTCGGCCCAGTCAGCCGCGCCCGACTCGGTGCGGCCCAGGCTGTCGTAGGTCGGCGCGGCGTCGTCGCGCGAAAAGCCGTCCGCGAGCAGCCGCCCCGGCCGTTGCAGTTCAACCGACAACGCGCCTGCCCCGGCGAGCGCCTCAAGGTCGGCGCCCCGATAAAGTCCGGCATCCAGCTCCAGGCCGCCGATCCTTGCCCGGAACACCGTGGCCGTGCCGCCCGTTAAAGCAACCGTCCCTTGTTCTGAAACGTCCAGGCAAACCAGACGCGCGCCGTCATTCAGTTCAAGCGTACCCTCCCCTGCGACACGTGCCCAAGGGTCGTTCCCTGTGACCACAACCGCACTGTTGGTGTTCAATCGGAACACGCCGCCGGTCACCATCAGCGCGCTGAGTTTCGCGAACACGCCGGGTGCCAGATCGAGGAGCCCGCCGGCCACCGTCACCGCGTTCAAGCCATTCAGCGTTCCTGTCGCGGTCACCGTGCCGTTGCTGACAAGGAGCGGACCGGCGAAGCTCGCGCCAGCCAGGACCAACGTGTCCGCGCCCTCCTTCACGAGCCCGCCTGGCCCGGCCAGCGAGCCGATTGTGTTCGTGAAGCCGCTGCCTTCCGAACAGAAGCGGACCAGCCCGCCGGTCAGCCGGGGCGTGGTGTCGGCGTTAATCGTATAGCCGGCGTTGAACGGCCGCAGAATCGCGCCGCCGCCGAGATTGAGCGCGCTGCCAACGCCTCCCCCGCGAGAGACGCCGCCCCCGAGCCACAGCTCGCCGCCCGTCAGATGATAGGTCCCGAGCCCGCGGGCATCCGCCGAAAGGTTCATGGTTGCGGCACGCAGCACGCCGGCGCTCTGATTGACAACCCCCGTCCCCCGAAAGCTGACGTACATCGTCTTATTGCTCAGATTCACTTCGCCGCCCGAGAGATTGTATTCCGCGTGTCCGCCGATCGCGTAACCGTTCAGAAAGATGCCCTGCGTCAAGGCGGTGGTCATGTCGAGCAGGCCGCCTTCGTGCGTGACGACGGCGCGCGAACCCGTGCCGGCCTCCAGCAGCCGGTTGCCGCCCCACAACAGATCAGCGTGCAGCCCAGAGTTGTACGACGCATAGGTCGCCCCGTCGCGCATCACGAACTCGGCCGGCCCGCCCGTATCGGGTTCCACCGTGCCCACATGCAGATGCGTGTCTGTGGCGTCGATCGCGCCTTCGTTCACGAGCCGACCCTGCTCGACATAGCAGCGTCCGACTGTTTTCAATTCCCGCCGTACCACCAGCGTCCCGTAACCCTCCTTGGTCATCTCGCCGTCAGGGGCGAGATCAGCCTCCATCCGTAATTCCGCGCCCGTGCCCACGCGCACCCGCCGCATCCCTGCCGTGGTCAGGATCACCTTTTTTGACGCGGGCGCCTCGGTGTCGGACAACACCGTCAACACATTCGTCACTTCACCGGGCACGGGCGCATAGTGGACGTCACCGACCGTCACATTCTCGGAGAGCACGACCGCCCCCGCCGCTGCGGACAGCTCGGCCACATCGTCAGGGCCCGGCTTGACACCGCCTTCCCAATTCGCGCTGTTTGCCCACGCTGAATCCACACTGCCCTGCCAGATGCGCGTGGCGGCCTGCACGGCGCACGCCGCACTGACGAGCAGGATACATCCCAAGCGTATTCCCGTATGCTTCATCTGTCACCTCCATGCTGGTTATTCGGACTTGCCTCGTGATACGCCTCGATTTCACGCAAAACAAGAAAGCGCTTGCCGATGTCCGAGCCGCGCGTGACCGTCACGCGCAGCCGCTCCACCGTGACCGGCTCGAACGCGCACACCAGCGGCACGGCGTTGGTGTGGCCGCGCCGCGTCGCCGCATCGCGCACGTCGGCCAGAACCTGCCAGGCACCGTTCACACGTCCCTCCACCTTGACATCTTCGGGTGCGCATTGATTTTTCCAGCTCAGGTTGCCGCCCTTCAATGCCACCCGGTTTACGGCGGCAGGCCGCGCGGGTGCCAGTTCGATGGTCACCGGCCAGTGCTCGAACGTGACGGACGAGTGAGTCGAGTCATCGCCGTCGATCAGCTCGGTCACAAATTCGGTCTCCTTCCCTGACCCGGTTTCACACGCGCTGCCGCCTTTGTCCACCGCCAGCACATTGCGCAGCCGGCGCGGACGCGCGCCCGGCTCGGCCGTCTTCGGCGGCGGTGCAGCCAGGATGGCGCGCCGCGCCTCGCCAAGCATCGGCCAGACGTTGGGCTTCACCAGGCACATCTCTTCATACACGCCCAAATAATCAAAGCCGGCCTGCGCCAAATCGATCAACCGGTCGCGCATATACACGCCGCGCCCGGCCGGCTTGACCTCTGCTGGCAGACCTGGAATCCAGAAATCAAACCCGGCGCGCACGCCGTTGCGCCGGCACAGCCAGAGCAGCGCGCGGATGCGTTCGCTGTCGCGCACGAGCTGAACCGAGTCGCCGCAGTGCCGCGGCTCGATCAGAAAATCCTTGCACAGCCGCTCTTCAATCAACCGTTCCGGCGGCACCACCCAGCCGCCGCAGCTCGGATCCAGCAGCGAGGTCGGCGCCTGAAACAGGCAGAGCCGTTTGCCGCGCGCGGTAAACAGGGGACGAAGCTCGCGCAGCCACTGCACCACATACTCCCCATAGATCATGCGCAGTTTATACGTGTCGTAGCGGCCGTCTGCGGGCTGTCCCCAACGTGCGTGGTAATCGGCCAACGCGACATCGTTGTAGAGATAGCCGCCGTAGTCATGCCGGTTGCCGTCCCAGATGACGTTGTGCTGATAGTGCAGTTTGAGGGCCACGCCGGCCACGCCTTCACGCGCCAGCAGTTCTTTAACGACAGCGGTCTTGTAGGCGCGCACCTCCGGATAGCCGAAGCAGAGCAGGCCCCAGCGGGAACGGCCTTCACGGTCCACGCAGCGGAAGTGCGGATGCTCTTCCAGAAATTTGGAACTCCACGCCTGGACGGGCGGCAACGCGCGCCGGCCGTCATCGATCGGATCGAACCACGCATAGAGCGCCACGCCGTTGCTCAGCGCGGCCCGGCCCGCGCAGGCCAGCGGGTCGCCGGCGGCGATGGCGCGCGCGAACAGCTCCTCGGTGTGGGGACGGTGCAGGATCTTGAACGCCGCGTCACCACGAGGGAAGGCGCGTGCCTTCCCCGCCGCATCCAACATCCGGAAGTCACCGTTGAGCGTCACGAAAGCCGCACCGCTCTGCCGCCAGCCCTCAGGCTCCAGCAGGGCGTCGCTCGCCTCCATGCCGCCGTTGACGAGCCGTTCCTTTCCGGTACTGTCCAGCAGCGACAACGCATCGGCCACGAACACATGGATGTCGGGCCGGCCGTACGAAAACACGCCGACAAAGAAGGGACGTTCCGCCGCGAAGCGCAGGGCCGCATGCCGGAACGCCTCACCGGCCACCTCATCGCCACGCACGAGCACCTTGCCGCTGGCAGCGTCCACCGCAGCCAGAAAGGCCCCGCGCGCCATCCGCGGTCCCAGGCCGAGCGCGGCGAGCGCACGCGCGGGCCACGGCGCCGCCGGCAAGACCGGCGAGCTGAGCGCGGCGCGGAACACGAAGGTGTCCGGTGTCGTCACGTCGACGCGCTGCACCAGCCCGCCGAACGGCAGCGCGTCCAACGCCGCCACGCGGGGCCGAGCACCGGGCACCACACCGACCTTGGCGGCGAACGCGCCCTCGGCCCGCCGCGCGTCAGCATTCGAGCGGATGCGCGGCACCTCGTGGATGCCGTAGGTCAGGCGCGACGGGTAGCTGGCGATCTGACACACCGCGCGCCAGGTCGCCATCGTCACGCCGTTGCTGGCGCAGGCCGCGAACAGGGCGTCGATCTGCGCCGGCCCGTAGAACGGCGCGTCATAATGGCTCTGCGCCACGGTCTGGTTGTCGAACACGTCCACGTCCACGCAGAGCGCGGTGCGCTCTTGCGCCCTTCCGGCAAGAACGGATCCGATAACGATCCCCGCCATCCGCCATGTGTTTTTTCTCAGCACGTAAAACGCCTCTCACTTTCTTCCGTTCGTCCATAACTTGAGAGTTGGAAGTTGAACGTTGAGCGTTGGAAGTTATCCCCTCGATCATTCGCACTACGGCCTCGCGGTGGGCTTGTCCCTCCCGAACCCAAGCCGCGCGTCATCGCAGTCCGAACAGCGTTCCCTGCGGTCCTTGCGGCCCGACCACTTTCAACACGCCGGTCCCCGTAAAGGTCTCGTCCAGCACCTTGTCCACCTCGCCGGTGCAGGCTGACGAGCCGTAACGCTGGCCGCGTCCGGGACAGGCGTATCCGTTGATCACCAGCGCCCCGACTTCAACCTCGCCCTCGAAATTCAGGTGGACCCGTCCTTCCGCTGCGGCCCTGAGCACCAGGTTGGTGTTCAGCGCCTCGCCGCTTCGCCGCAGGTCCAGATGGGCGCCGGTGTCTACCCACAGATTGGTGCACTGCGTCAGGCAGCCCGCTTCCGCGACGGTGCACGTCCCTGCCAGGATCAGCCCTGACCCGCTGAAGGCGTTGGTGTTGGAAAGATAGAGCTGGCCCTCTCCCTCCTTCACGAAACCGCCCGCACCCGCCGCAGGCGCCGCCGCCGTAAACTGGAGCGTGCGTCCTGCGGACGGCGCGAAGGTCACGTCGCCGTTGAGACCGGTCAACTCGATCGGCGAACGCAAGACCAGCCACGTCGGGCCGCGCGGCTCGACCCGTCCTCCGCCCAAACGGAAGAGCACGCGCGCGTCCATATCTGTGGTCGTTTCACCGACCTTGAACAACCCGCCGCTCAGGTTCACTTCTCCCGGCGTCCCGGCGAGGCGCTGGATATCCGCCACGCCACCCGACTGATTGAATATGCCGTAATGGCCGTTGTGCAGCGGACCGTTCCTGCCGAAGCGCAGCTCATTGGTCACGGCCAGCGTGCCATTGACCAGGTTGTAGGTGCCGGTGCCCTCGATTTCTGTATAGGCGGCGGTGTGCCCCAGCGCAATGCGCACGCCCCAGTTGATGCCAGGGGCCACCGTGCCGCCGTTCTGCGTGAAGACGCCGGGCCCCGGCTCGGACGCCAAAGCGTTGAGCGCCGTGATGAAGCAGGTGCCGCTGAGCGACACGCCGGGCGTGTCGGCCACGATGAATTCGGGCGTCTCGATGTCGTCGTGGCGCGACGGCTTACCGACCGAAATCAGCACGTTGTTCATCGCCCCTTCGTTGATCACCTTTCCGCCGTCGACATACAGGTAGATGACCGAAACTAGCGACGGCAGCACGTAGGTGCTCCGGCGCAGGATCAGCGTGCCTGCGCCGCGCTTATGTACCGGGCCCATGATGCAGAGATCGTGGTCCAGCACCAGCGTCTCTCCGGCCGCGACATCCAGCACGCCGTTGTTCGCCAGATAGAGCGTGCTGGTCGTGTCCTGCGGTGAAGCGTTGGTCACAATCGCCCCCGCAACGCCCGAGGCCAGGACAAGCTGCCGATTGGTGACAGCCGCGAGATCCAGCACCACGGCGGCGACCGGTGCCTCGTTCGAAACGGCCGCCGACAGATCGGCAACCAGATACGGGCTGTTCGGCAGGATCCCTGCCACCCAGTTCGCGGCCGTACTCCACAGACCGTCGCCGGCCGCGCCGGTCCACTGCCCGGGTTCGGCACCCACGATCAGAACGCCGTCCCCCGTCAGCGCCGCGCAGTTCGACGCCGTGTAGACGTCCGCCGGCCATTCCGCGCCGGCCACGAAGAATCGCTCGGCGGTGATTACCACGCCTGACTCGAGCGCGACCGTGCCGTTCGTCACGGCCAGCGCCCCCAGCTTGGCGGTGCCGGTTGACGTGACATCAAGGCTCCCTTCCAGCAGCAGCAGGTCATTGGTGCCGACAAGCGAGCCGCTGACCGTCAGGGTACCGTTGCTCACTGTCGTCAGCCCGGACAAGGTGCCGGCTCCCGCGAGCGCGAGCGTGCCTGCGCCGGTCTTGACGACGCCTCCGCTACCGGAGATCGCGCCCGAAAGGGTCAGCGAACGGCCGGCCTCCAACGCGAAGCACATGTCGCCGCCCTCGCCTGTAAAGACCACTGGGCTCGCGAGCGTCACAGACGTGGTTGTGAAAGCCTTAGTCTCCAGCCGCCCGCCGCCCAGGAAACAGGTGCAGTACGCAGCCGAGCCATTGTCGATCCGGTCAATCCGCAGCAGTCCGCCGGTCAGCCGCACCTCGCCGCCCCGCGGCACAAAGTTGTCGATGTCGGCCACGCCGCCCGACTGATTGAAGGTGCCCCGTCCGGCATTGGCCGCCAGCACAAACGAATTGGTCACGCGCAGCATGCCGTTCACCAGGTTATAGGTGCCGGTGCCGCCGAGCGACGCGCCCGCAGCCGCAAATCCGATCTGTGCGCGCGTCAGCCAACTGATGCCGGGCTCGACCGTCCCCCCGAGCTGCGTGAACACGCCGTTGCCGGGATGCAGCGAAGTCGCGAGCCAGCTCATGGCGCTCAGGAATGTCGTGCCGCGAATCTCCGCCTGCGGCGTATCCTCCAGAATGAAGACCGGCTCATTCCCCGCGACGCTTCGGTCCGGCTTGCCGGGCATGACCAGCACGTTCGTGACGGCGCCGCGCCCGACCACCGTGCCCGCCTCGACGGCGAACGTGATGGTGGAATTGGCCGACACCAGCGACGGCAGCGCGAAGGTCGTGCCGGCCAGAACCAGCGTGCCTTCGCCGCGTTTGTAAAGTGTGCCCATCAAACAAAGGTCGTGCTCCAGCACCAGCGTTTCACCCGCGCCCACATGAATCGCGCCCGATGCACTCATGTACAGCGTGTTGGTCACACCCGTCGGGCCCGCGTTGGTCACCGACGCGCCCGCGACGCCTGCATCCAGCACCAACAGGCTGTTGGTGAGGCCGCCGACATCCAGCAGCAGCTTGGCCGAAGGCGTTTCGGTCGAGACCGCGCCGGAGAGATCCGCCACCGCCTTCACACCGGCCGGCATCACGCCGGCCTGCCAGTTCGCACCCGTGCTCCACAGGCCGTCGCCGCCCGCGCCGGTCCAATACCCGCCGTTGACGAGCAGCGTGCCCGTGCCGGTAATCGCCGGACACGTCGCGGCCGTGTAGGCGCCGGGCGCCTGTTCCACGCCGTCAATCCTCAAGCCATACACCGAGGCTGTGCCGCCTGCGCTCAGATCGATGCTTCCCGACTCCGACACATCCAGCACCGTCACGCCGGGCAGCAGCGCGCCGCTCAGCAGCCGCAGCGTGCCGGTCCCCGACACGCGCACGCGGGGCTCAAGGCCGGTCAACGACAACGTGCTGTTCGCGGCGACCTGAAACACGCCGCCCGTGACCGTCAGCGCGCTGAAAGTCACTGCCACCCCGCCGAGATTCACGGCCCCGCCCGCAACCGTCACCGTGTTGCCGCCAGTCATGGCCTGGTTGATGTTCACCGTGCCGTTACTGACGATCACGGGGCCAGTGAAGCTGTGCGCGCTGCCGGCGACGTTCAGGGTGTCCGCGCCCGCCTTGATGAAACCGCCCGGCCCCTTGAGGCCGCTGACACTGTTTGTGAACGCGCTGCCGTCCGAACAAAACTGCGTGAGGCCGCCGATCCCGGTCAACTGCGGAACCGTGTTGTCATAGATGTTGAATCCCGCGTTCAGCGGATAGACACGCGCGCCGCCGATATTGAACGCCGCCTTGCCGCTCCCTTTTTGCGCGACACCGCCGAGCCAGAGTTCGCCGCCGGTCAGATTGTAGGTGCCATCGCCCGTCGTGGCCGAAAAATTCATGTAGCCGGCACGCAGGATGCCGCCGCTCTGGTTGACGACGCCGGTGCCGTTAAAGCCGATATAGACGCCTTTGGTGCGTAGGTTGATCTCGCCGCCCGAAAGGTTGTAAACACTGTGACCGCCGGCCGCGTAACCGTTCAGAAACACGCCTCCGGTCGCGTTGGTGGTCAGATCCAGCAGGCCGCCTTCGTGGGTGACGATGCCGCGCGCCCCGGTGCCGCTTGCCAGCAGGCGGTTGCCGCCCCAGAGGAGGTCAGAGCCTTGCGTGGGCATGTACGACGCATAGGTCGAGCCGGTGCGCATCACGAACTCCGGTGCCGCGCCGGGATCGGGCTCGACGGTCCCCAGATACATGCGGCACGCATAGATCGAAAGATCGCCCTCGTTGATGACGCGGCCCTGTTCGATTTGGAAATCGGTCCGCACGGTAGCGGGCATCCTGCGTTTGAACACCAGCGTGCCGGCACCGTCCTTGCGCAGCATGCCAGTCGGCTTGACGTCTACGTCCAGCCTCAATTCCGCGCCTGCCCCGACCTGAATGCGTCGCGTCGCCGTGGTGGTCAGGGTGATCAGCCGCGAAGAGGGCGCGGCCGTATCTGAGAGGATCGTCAGAACGTTGGTCGTACCGCCGACCGCCGGATTATAGAGAATCTCCCCGACGGTCTGGTCGGCCGTGAGATCGATCGTGCCGGTCGCGGCCGAAAGATCCGCCGTGTCGTTCACGCCCGGAAGGACCCCGTCCTGCCAGTTGGCGGTACTGGTCCACAGTCCGCCCACGCTGCTCAGCCACGTCCGCGTCGCGGCCTGCAGCGATCCCGTCAGGCCGATCATCATCAACACGACTCCGAGTATCCGTTTGTTCATGTGCGTTTTCTCCTTGTGGAATCAGTTCAAAATAAAAACCGTGCCGGACGGGGGTGGCGGCGGCGGGGGAGGCGGCGTGTACACCCATTCCGCCTCAATGTCGTCCACCCAATAGACGGTGGTGCTCATTCCGGACGTGAGGAAAAGCTGGTTCAGGACGTCGGGGATGCCGCCGAAGAACGGCGCGGACTCGAAGTCGTCATAAAACAGGAGCTGGCCGGTGGTACGGTTGATGATCGTGACCGCCTGTGCGCAGAGTGCCGAGCACGCGGCCGCCGCCCAGACAACCGCCTTCACGATTCGCTGTGTTCTCATTCGCCACCTCCTTGAAGGATGGGTTACCGATGGACTCACTTTTCACGGTTCGCGGGAGCCGCCCCGAAACGGTAGGCGAACAGATCCGCGTCTTTCAGTTCGACATGCAAAACGACCGGTTTCCCTGCCAGCGACCCGACATCGGCGCCGCCTTTCCACACGACCGGCAGCTCGATCCCGTCGCCGTAAAGCGGCACGCATTCCGCCAGCGAGAAACCCGGCAGCGGCCGCCCCGCCGCATCACGGATTTCGCAGCGGAGTTGGCCAGGAACCGACGTCGAAAGATTCACCAGCAGCGCCGTGGACGCTCTCGCGGCGGCAGTGAAGGTCATTGGCACGGTCGTGAGCGTGCCGCCTTTTTCATCCGCCTGCGCGGAGACAAAACCGTCCTGACGGACCGTCATGCGGCGCAGGCGGGCCGGCCCCTGCGCGTAGTAGTTTTCCGTTGAATACAGGGATATCTCACGCGGCGCGCCGGGAAATTCCGGCGCGGTCTCGACCAACCCCCAGGCGATCATGTTGTTACGGTTCACCCAACGCTCGCGTTGCAGGCCGGGACGCAGAAAGGCCCGTTGCCAACGCGAGAAGTGCCGGCCATCGCGACTGCTCATGAAGACTCCATCCGAGAGCCCCGGAATGCCGCCTCCGCCGCTGGAATCCCACGGCGTGGTGCGTGACGCCACAAACCGCTTCGGGAATCCGACATAGATCCACGGCGCGCGCGGATACGGGAGAATGGCGTTGGTGTAGAGTTCCTCAGTCGGCGTATTCTCGCCATAGGTCAGCCACTCCGGCTCGCTCCACGAGAGGAAATCTTTCGAGATGCAGGTTTTGATCGCCCGCACACCGTTCCGGGCGTTGCCCTTTTGGAAGTCGCGGAAAAAGGCGACGTAACACTGTTTGCCGGCATCCCAAAAAGCGACGTTCTGCGAATCAAAGGCACCCTTCGTGATGACCGGTTCAGGCCGCAGCCTGCGCCAGCGGACGGCGTCGGCCGACACGAACGCGAGCAGCCCGGCCTTGGCCGAACCGTCATTCCCGAGCGCCTTGTAGCGCTGCTCCGGCGGACAGGCCGGATTATTGTCTCGGAACGGCGCGAAGTTGTGGCTGCCCAATTGATCCCACACGATGTTGTTCGCCTTCGAACCTTCGAATTCGACCAGCCCGAGTTCGGGTTTGCGCCAGACGATGCCGTCATCGCTCTCGGCATAGCAGACCACCTCGGGATGCGTCGCTTTCTTGTCCCAGTTCGCCCCGCGGTAATACATACGGTAAAGCGGTCCGTCCTGGAACACCGTGTGGTAGCAACAGACGTTGCCTTCCCACGGCGCATCGTGAACGAGGGACACCTCGCGCTGTTTGGGCGCGTGCAGGGTCAGACGGACATCATTCAGGGCGGACAGCCGGTCCATGTCCCAGACCGGTTCCAGACGGTTCCCCGGCGCCGTGTCCGTCTGCGCCAACCCCGTTATGCTCAGGCACGCTACCGCCGCACACGCCCGCGTTTGCCGCATCATCATGATACCTTTGCCTTTCTGCCTGTCCACTCTCATTCACCCAGCCGCAGCGCATGGCCGAAGCCCATCTGTCCCTCTTCCAGCGCGGCGGCATCGAGTCCCTTCAGCGCGCTGCGAAGCCGGCTCGCCGGCACGCTGTTCGCGCAGGTCGAACCGTCCGTCAGCGCATCGAAGTGATAAAGCGCCAGCGTGCCGGGCTCCTGCCCCGTATACGGCGCGCGCGGCGCCCCTTCAAAAGTGCGAGCCACCGTGCTGATTCGCAGCTCATCGAGCAGCCCGCTCGCAAAACTCATCGCCGAACCGGCATAGCGGCCGATGACCAGATCCTGATCCGGATTCGACCGCAGCGGTTGATCCGGAATGGCGCGCCGCGCCTCCAGCCTGCCGTCGAGATACAGCCGTATCTCCCGCCGGGGCCGGTCATACACCGTCGCCACGTGCGTCCAGCGCTCTGCCGCCAGCGGAGCCCCCGAATCCACCGTGACATCCGCGCCGGCCCCGGTGCCGCTTCCGTCATGCAGATTGAGCCGGAAGCGGAACTTGCCGCCCGGCAGGATGATCCATTCCCAACCGCGTTCCAGATGATCGTTCTCGTGATTGTATTTGCTGAGGAGGCGCTGCCAGTCCTTGTAGCCGTTCCTGCCGGGCTTGACGAAGGCCTCCACCGTCATTTCGCCGCCCGAAAAATCGAGCGCGGGGTCATGCGCCAGGGCCGGCGCGGGCACCGAAGCGGGACAGCCGATCATGAAGCCCGCCAGTTTGGACTCGCGCCGCGCCCAGCGCATCTGGCGCGAGCTGAATCCGCTCTGTAGATACAGCCGCACCCCGCTCGCCTCGCACAGCGGCCCGTAGACATCCTCCACGCACGCCTGATAGGTCGGGATCGCGATCTGGTCATCTTCGCTGGAACGATACCCGATCGTGCGGTGCGGCACATACAACGGCGGGTGCAGGCCGGCCCCGGACCGTACGCCCAACACAAGCCCGTCGACCAGCCGCGCCCGCGCCAAGCCCTCCCAGTCGAGCTGAAGATTGCCATAGGGCGGCCCGAGCGCGCGGCCGCGCGGGATACCCGTAATGATCTCCTTGCCCGGCAGCGCCGCGCGCAGCTCGCGGTAGAAGCTCACGAGATATTCCCCGCGCAACTGCCGCCATTGCTCCACCGCGGGATCGTCGGGCGCGTAGCGCGGCGATGTGAAGTCAAAGCGGGGATCGCGCAACAGGTCGATCCCCGTCCGCTGCTTGAACGCGGCGGCGACATGCGGTCCGAACCCGAACTGGTCGGCGTGCAGCGCGGGCAGCGAATGCGTGCGCGTGCAGACATAGACGCCGTCGCACGCGAAGCGGTTCACATAGTCGCGGATGCGGTCAACCATCAGGGCGCGTGCCTCGGGCCATGAAAAATCCAGCACACCGTGATGCCGGTTGCCGCGCAGATCCACCTCCTGCCATTCCGGATGCGCGATCGTAGCGCGGTCCTGCCAGGGGAACGGCTGGGTACCGCCGTAGAGCGCGTTGGTCGGCGCGCCGTGGTCGAATACCGTCATGTAGATCAGCATGCGCAGGCCGTGCTTGCGTGTCTCGCGCCGCACCACATCCAGCGGCTGGAACCGCGCCTCGATCTCATCGACTTTCTTGTAGTAGTCGCTGATGAATCCTTTAAAAGGGCGCTGCTCGTAATGCTCTTTGATATAGAGCGACGCGCCGCGCCACAAGACTGCGCCCGCGTCGTAATGACGCGCCCAGCCCGCGACGCTGCGCACGATCTTCTCTTCGGTGTCGAGTTGCGCGTCGCCCTTGGCCACCATGATCTGGTCGCCCCAACTGACATAGATCAGGTTGCCATCACGTCGTGTGCGCGGGGTCCCGCCAAGATGCAACAGCGAGCATCCGGCGAGCAGAAGCGCGACGCCGGCACAACCTGCCCTCAATCCATGTTTTTGTTTCACCGATCACCCCATCCCGTTGCCACTCACTTCGTCACCCGCCACAGCGTTCCCATCAGACCGGTCATCTCGCCCTTGTTCTCCGCCTGGTAGTAAACTGTCAGGATGCTGCCGTCCGACAGTTCGGCCGAAGCCGGATAGCCTAGGTCGCTGTTGAAATGCCCGGCCAGCTTGATCTCGTTCGCGGTGTCCCATGTGCGCCCGTGGTCGTCGCTGATGCAGGCGTACTCGCCGAAGGCGCCGAAGCGCCGCCCGTAGACCGACACCAGCTTGCCGCTGCGCAGCCGCAGCAGGTGCGGCGGCAGCCCCGCCAGCTCGGTGGGCCGCGCCGGCTGCCATGTCTGCCCACCGTCAGCGCTCTCGGATTGCCACAGCCGCACAGCCGCCCCCTGGCCCTTGCCGTGATAGCGGATCTGCGCCACCAAGCGTCCGTCCGCCGTCTCGACGGCGTGCGGCTCGTGGAAATCGCCGGGCTTCTCGCCCGCAGGCAGCGGAATCGCGCCGATGCGCCGCCACGAGCGCGCGCCGTCGCGCGATTCGGCGACCGACACCTCGTTGGCCGCCCCGCTGAAGATCCCGAAATGTCCGGAGTAGGTGATCCCGACATAGAGCAACCGCCCGTCCTTCAAGACGATCGGCCCGTGCGGCGCGGTGCCGGGCGTGCGCACCGGCGCCTCCCAGTTTTTGCCGCCATCCGACGAGCGGATCGTGAAGTAGCCCAAGCCGTCCCGCTTGGTCTGCGCCGGGATCTTCTCGTCATGCAGCCACCAATAGAAGCGCGGCGAGCCGGGCTTCAGCTTGGCGCGGTCGCGGATACTGGCCGTATAGGCCAGCGACGTGAACCACGACGCCACCAGGTCGCCGCCGGACAGCTCCACAAGGCCCGCGTCACGGTCGTCCAGCGGCGTGTTGCCGATGTTGGTCGCCGGCGACCAAGTCGCGCCGCCGTCCGCGCTGCGCACCATCTGCACCTTGCCGAACGGACAGACGTGCTCGTCGCGATCGCCCGAAAACACCGCCAGCAGCTCGCCGTTGGCGCGGGCGCAGACCGTCGGCCAGCCGATGTACCGTCCCGGCTGCTTGCACAGCATCCTCGTCCACACGATCTCCGCTCGGGCTTGCCGCACCGCTGCCCCGCCGATCTCCGCCGGCGTCTCTTGTCCTCCTGCCGCCAGCACGCCGAACACGCCTCCCGTCACCGCCGCCCACACGCTTTGCCAGTTTCTCACGTTGCCCCTCTCCTTGCACACGCGCCATCCGCCCCCTCCGCCCCGACACGTCCGGGGCACCCGGCACAGATCACCTATAACCATTCATAACCGTAGCTTACCATACCCGCGATGTGAGAAAAGCAGTGAAAATAGAAATGCAATTTCATTGTATCGGATGCCCGAAGATTGACAGGTTTACGGGAATATGGGAAGCTGTAGCTTACATGAAAACGACATTGGAAATTCCCGACACGCTCTACCGGCAGGTCAAGTCGAAGTGCTCCCTCGACGGACGCCCGGTCCGATCGGTGACGCAGCGGCTTTATGAGTTATGGCTGGCTGGCAGCGTATTGCTGGATGATTCGGATGACGTCCATGCTGCCGGCAAAGACGAATGGGCGCGGAAGTGGGTGCGTGAAACTGACGCGCTGGCCGACAAGATCGGCAAAAAGAGCGCCGATGCGCGATTGAACAGAGATCTACTGAAGGACGACAGGCGATGAGACTGACGATCGATGCGAATATCTGGGTCGGGGCCTTGGATGTCCGTGATCCGTTCTCCGCAACCTGTCGCGCCTGTTTATCGAAGGCGGCCGAAAAACACGCGACCCTGTACTCGCCGCTCCTTTTGCCCATCGAAGTGGCGGCGACAATAGGACGTAAAACACGCGACACCCGGCACGGACGTTCGGCTTCCCGCTGGGTCCGCGGTTTCAAAGGCCATCTCTGGCAACCGCTGTCGGAGGAGGTCGCGCAAGTTGCTGAACGTTTTGCGGCAACCCTTTTTCTACGTGGTGCGGATGCTGTTTATGTCGCCGCAGCCCACCTGTCGGATGCCGTTTTACTGACGTATGACAGCGAGGTGGTCGAACGGGCCTCCGAGACGATCCGTGTCATGGCGCCAGACACGTGGCTACGCTTATGAAGAATGACGGAAACACGCGCGCGAGGACCGAGAGCCTGGCTGTCATCTACAGTGACACGCAGGAGCGACGCGTGTTCAATCTGGCTGAGGCTGGGCTGCGCGAAGTCCCGGCGCTGGGTTTCAGCCGTTACAGCCACGTCATTGCGCCGGTCGGCACCCACCGTCACGCCGGTTGTCTGGAGATCGGTCTCTGTCTGCGCGGCGCGCTCACCCTCCTGAACAACGGCCAGGAGCACCGGATCATGCCGGGCGACCTCTACCTCAACAAGCCGTCCGACACCCACTGCCTGACCGCCCATCCCAAGGGCACGGTCATCCACTGGCTGCTGATCCGCGAGCCGCGGCGCGGACAGGCCTTTCTGCGCCTCACCCATCCCGAAGCCCGCGACCTCTGGCGGCGGCTGACGCGCCTGCCCTGCCACATCATCGCCCGGACCGACACGGTGAAGCACGCCTTCGCCCACCTCTTCAAGTACCACGCGCAGCCGGCCGGTCCCTACCGGACCGTCGGCCTGACCGCGGCGTGCACCTCGCTGCTGATGGGCGTGATCGACGCCGCCTCGCACAAGAGCGTGATCGCTCGCCCGCCGCTGATCGAGCAGCTCACCGCCGCGATCCGCGAACACCCGGAGCGCGGCCTCCGCCTTGATGCCCTGGCGCGCGAGGCCCGTCTCTCGCCTTCGCTCCTGATCGCGCAGTTCAAGCAGATCACCGGGCTGCCGCCCATCCACTTCCAGCTTGCCTGCCGCCTGGAGAAGGCCAAACGCCTGCTGGCCGAGACCGACACGCCGATCACGCAACTTGCGTTTGATCTCGGCTTCTGCGCCTCGCAGCACTTCTCCGGCCACTTCAAGCGCGCGTTCGGCCTGACGCCGACCGCCTGGCGCAAACAGGCCGCCGCCGCGCACTGAGTGCGCGTGACCGTCAATTTCGGCAAGGCCGACTTCAAGCTGGCCGACGGCCGCGTGATCAAAGCCGGACGATCCCGGATCGAATATGCGGGACAGGCGCGCGTTTACGGCCGTCCCTGCCGGCCGCGCGCCAGTCGCGCAGCCTCGGCGTAATGGCGGTCAGCCTCCTGACGGCGGCCCAGGCCGGCCAGCGCGCGACCCAGCGCGGCGTGCACGTTCGCTTTGTCGGGATCCAGCCGCAGCGCCGCGCGCAGCGGCGCCTCCGCCTCCGACAGCCGCCCCCGCTGCACCAGCAGAACGCCCAAGTTGCCTTGCGCGCTCGCCGACTCCGGGTTCAGCCGCGCCGCCTCGGCACAGCAGCGGATCGCCTCGTCCAGCCGCTGCCGCTTGGCTTCGGTCACCGCCAGATTGTACCAGGCCGTGGCGTTGTCGGGCGCGCGCGCCAGCGCCTCGCTCAGACACTCGGCGGCGGCCGCCAGCTCGTTCTTGTCCGACAATACCGCGCCCATGTTGACGCGCGCGTCCACACTGTCCGGATTCAGCGCCAGCGCGCGGCGGTACTGTACCAAGGCCTGATCATACGCGCCGCCCTGCTGAAAGGCGATGCCGGACCGGACCAGCGACGCGTCATCCACAAAACGCTCGCGGATGCGGCGGATGGTCTCGTCGCCGCACGCCACGAATTCGGGGATGTTCGCCGCGCGTCCGGGTTCCGTGAACCGGTCGAGCAGCACCGCCGGCGTGCTGACGCCCCGCTCGTCGACCTGCGTCAGGAACAGGCGCGTGTAGGGCGATCCGGACTTGGAGGCGAAGACCAGCCAACGGCCGTTCGGTGACCAGCTATGCCACGAATTCATACGCGACATGTTGCAGGCCA
>ENA-UPXM01001998-UPXM01001998.1-activated-sludge-metagenome-genome-assembly--contig:-NODE-1998-length-24920-cov-8.910356_pt1 | contig 24920 bp, 21 predicted proteins | sample MGYA00238178_ERZ772708 | MGnify/ENA primary metagenome ERZ772708 (study PRJEB29002, sample SAMN05720212) | activated sludge metagenome | isolation source: anaerobic digester from wastewater... | reverse complement strand
ATGGAACACAATCACCTCTTAAAAGTTTCGCAACAATAAATGCTTCTGATGCTAAATCGTTAATTGTAATCCCATGGGATAAAGGAATTACTGATAATATATGTAAAGGAATAATAGCCGCTAATATGGGTTTTAATGCAATTGCAGAGGGAGACCATATTAGAGTAACAATACCTACACTAACAGAAGAAAGGAGAAAAGAATATGTGAAAGTTATGAAGGAGAGAGTAGAAGATGCTAGAGTGGCAGTTAGACAGGTAAGACAGAAGTATATGCAAGATATAGATGAACAACAAAAGGCAGGGATGTCAGAAGATGAAGCTGATAGATTAAGGCAGGAAGGAGAAAAATTGGTGAAGGAGAGCAATGCAAGGATAGAGGAAATCAAGGAAAGAAAAGAAGAGGAACTTATGACTATTTAAAATATTCTATACATTTATGTCCGTAATTATTAATATATTACTTCTTCTTGTTGTAATTAGTGTCTTAACATTTGTTCATGAGTTAGGACATTTTATTGCAGCAAAACTAGTAAAAGCTAAAGTATTAGAATTCTCTGTAGGATTTGGTCCTAAGATATATTCTAAAAAGAAAAATGAAACAGATTTTAGTATTAGAGCACTACCCTTCGGGGGATATGTAAAAATACTTGGTGATGGCGATCCAACTGAGAGTAAAGAAAACAGAAAAGATAAAGGGAATCTAAAGAATAAAAGTAAACCTGCTCAAATGTTTGTTATGCTTGCTGGTGTAACAATGAATATATTGTTAGCAGTAGGCTTGTATACTTTGTATCTTGGAAACAATAATTGGCAATTTGCAATTGGTAGTGAATATGATGATATTCATCCAGTAGGTGCTGTTATTGTTAAAGAGAGGGTCTCAGATATTCCATATATGTTGGCTGAAGACGGAGGTGCAAAAGATTCTGGAATGTATGAAGAAGGGTATATCATTTCAGTAAATGGTGAAGAGATTTTAGATTATGATGAACTTACTAATGTCTTGAGTAGCCTAAAGGGAAAAACAGCTTCTGTACATGCATGTGATATGGATAATAACTGTAATACTTTTGAGGTTTTAATTAGTGAAGATGGAAAACTAGGTGTTTATACAGGTTATAATTACAATTCATATCTTGATTATAGTAAAAATAAGCTGTTTTCTGGTTTTAGTCACTCTATTAATGTTGTTAAACTAACTGGAGAAGCACTTTCTTCATTGATATCAGATGCCAAGAAGACAGGAGATTATTCAGAGCTTTCAAATGCTGTGAGTGGACCTGTTGGAATTTATTTTATAGTTGATTATTTTAAAACTTTAGGTTTGATTTCATTTCTTGGGATACTTGCGGATTTATCTTTATCATTGGCACTGATAAATATTTTTCCTATTCCTGCACTTGATGGTGGTAGATTCTTCATACTTCTAATTGAATCAATAGTAAGAAAGGATTTAGATGAGAGAGTAGAGGCCACTATTATTAACATAAGCTTTATTTTTTTAATTCTCTTTATTATTTTAATTATGGTTAAGGATATTGTTAATATTAATGAGTTGAAAAGTTTGTTTAAGTAGTGTAGTGTAGAGGTAAGAAATTATAAATTAACTGCTCATATGGCAATTAGATTAACAAAAAAGAATTCAGTTATATTTGCAGTAGTAATAGTTGTGTTATGTGGGTCATTGGGATATTTAGTATGGAGAGTAAATCAGCCTGAGACAACAGCACCAACAGAAAGTGAAGCAGGTGAAGGACCAGCATGTAACTATGGATCTGAATGTACAAGTGTTAGGTGTAGGTGGCCATGGGTAGCATATTGTAATACTGAAAGTCCTGATAGCCCAACAGATGGGAAAAGAGGATTCTGTGAATGTAGAAAACCAGAGAGTCAGACTATAAATCCTTGTAGGACTGATGATCCAATTAGTGATGATAACTGCCACCCGCCAACTTGTCCTTCTGGTGAAAAGATATGTTGTAACTGGAATGAAATAGATTGTGATAGTAAATGTGGCGAAGGTGCTCATGAGATAAAGACAGAGTGTAGGTGCTCATCATGTAATAATCCATATTATTTGAGTGTATACTGTAAGGTAGAACCTGTTGCTTCTTGTGGAGATGGAATAGTAGGGAATACGGAAGGAGAGGAGTGTGATCCCCCTAATAAAGGGTGTATACCAGAAAAAATTATTGTAGTACCTGAAGGAGATGATCGTATGGTTACCGCACCAGGTATTTGTACAAGTGAGTGTAAGTGTGTGCCTAGATCGTACTGTGGAGATGGGAAAGTTGATAGTGGAGAAGAATGTGATCCCCCTAATACGAAATGTTATAACTATTGCGATCCTCCTGGCTCAGCATGTGCTATAAAAGATGGATATGGTATGTGTACTAACACATGTCAATGTGAGTTTGTTACTCCCTCGTCTTGTGGAAATGGTAAGTTAGATACAGGGGAAGAGTGTGAAAATGGGAATCCTTCTGGTGTTAAATGTCAGTGGTCTTCGTGTAATACTGAAAGTTGTAAATGTATTCAGTCTATAGTTGGTGTATCAAAAAGTGTTTCTGAAAAATGTGCGAATGTAGGAACTGCAGATCCTAAGGCTGAGTTAACATACACCATTTTAGTAAAGGATATTGGCAGAGGGGAAGTAATAGAAACTATTGAAGATGTTCTGGATCCAAAAGTAGTTAGTAAAGGATTGATTCCGACGGATATATCACATAATGGGAGATACTCTAATGGAAAAATCGTATGGGAAGGAATTGCCATACAATTTGCTCGGAATCCTGATAGTACTATAAGTGTGCCTTTTACATACAAATTGACAATAGATAAAAGTAATTTTGGTGTATATACAAACAATGTAACCTTGACAACTACTAAAGGGAATACTTTCCAAGCCAGTGCTACAATAAATGCAGATTGTATTGTTACTGCACCACAGACAGGGATATTTGATAGTACATTAGGTAGAATAGCAGGAGGATTTGGATTAATAGTTTTAGGGGGCTTCGTATATAGTATGCCAAGCAGAGTATTTATGTTTAACAGGCAGTCAGATGAGAGAAGAAGGAATAAATACAGAGTAAGATTTGAAAGTAAAATTTTTAAAAAATAATTTATCTCTACCTTCTTATTTTCCATACAAATACCATATTGATTTCCTTTACTATTTAGACTAGAGTAATAATATAAAGAATAGAAATGTAAATGGAAATTTAAATGGCAATTAGATTAACAAAAAAGAATTCAATTATATTTGCAGTAGTAATAGCTGTGTTATGTGGATCTTTGGGATATTTAGTATGGAGAGTAAATCAGCCTGAGACAACAGCACCAACAGAAAGTGAAGCAGCTCAAGATTGTAACCCTCCTTGTGGTAATAAACCAGATTTAGCAAATTGGGCAAGGAAGCCTTACCATCAAAGTATGAAGAATATTTCTGATTCATCTAAGGAGGATCAAGCAAAAGGATATTCTATTCCTTCAAGTATAACAATACCTGCTGGTGTTAGTGGAGAAATAGTTCTGTATTACAAGAGTATTGATAGTGAGAGCGGGAGTCTTGCATCATTTGAGTTTAATGGACAACCTTTTAATGTTAAAAGCTTAGATGGGAACAGAAGGGCAATTATAAATACAGGTTTACATGTAAAAGGTGGAGAGACATTTACAGTGAACTCTCAAATCTTAAATGGTAGTGGTGAATTTGCACCAGGTTGTACAGGCTCTAATTGGAACAGGTATTGGTCTTTAGGGTGGATTGCTCCTAGTAATGGTACTTGTGGTACTACTTTTGGTGGTCCTCCTCAAGGTGGACAGTGTACGCCCTTTGTACCTTCAAATGTTTCTGCAGATATATCTTGGGCTACAAGTTCTGGAAATAAAATTGTAAGTCAACAGTGTTGGGGTGACTGGATGGAGTGGAAAGGAGATTATGATTTTAATGATTATCTTTTAATTGTTACTGTTAAATCAGATGCTTCCTGTGGAGATGGTGTAGTAGGAAATACGGAAGGAGAAGAGTGTGACCCTCCTAATAATCCTTGTACAAAAGATGGTCATAGTGGGAAATGTTCAAGTACATGTAAATGTGTACTTGACCCATACTGTGGAGATAAAGTAGTAGGGACAGGGGAAGAGTGTGATCCACCTAATGATCCTTGTACAAAAGATAGTAAGCCAGGGACTTGTTCAAATACATGTAAATGTGCAGTTAACCCATACTGTGGAGATGGACAACTTAAAGATGACGAAGAGTGTGAAGTTGGTGATCCGGCAGGAGTAAAGTGTGCATGGAGCTCATGTAATCAGAGTGCATGTATATGTTTACTGCCAGGACTAAGTATATCAAAAACAGTAGTTAAGCAATGTACAGATGAAGGTAGTGAGAATCCTAAATCAGAGTTGTTGTATACCATAACAGTAAATAATACAGGTACAGGGCTAGGTCAGATATCAAAGATAGAAGATACCCTTGATACAAAAGTAGTTGCAGCAGGGATAATACCAACAGAAATAACAGAAGGAGGTAGTTACCTAGGAGGTAAAATCACATGGTTATTTAGTACACCATTAACTATCTCTCCTGGAGAAACAAAAGTGTATTCATACAAAATGATAGTGGATAAGAGTCATTTTGGAATATATACTAACACTGTAGTATTAACTCCAGTAAGTGGAGAGCCAATACAGGCAACAGCAACAGTAAATGCAGACTGTATAGTGACAGTACCTCAAACGGGGATATTTGATAGTACGATAGGTAGAATAGCAGGAGGATTTGGATTAATACTTTTAGGTGGCTTTGTATATAGTATGCCAAGCAGGTTATTTATACTAAACAGGCAATCAGAAGAGAAAAGAAGAAATAAATACAGAGTAAGGTTTGAGAGTAAAATATTTAAGAAATAATTTTAATTATTTAAAGTTTAATGGAGGATTCTTCATCAACAACAATAGAGAAGGAGAAGGATAATGTTTCCCCATCCATAGGTAAATCTTTAATGGTAAAGCCTCTCTTAATTATATTTATTATTTTGTTAATTGCATTAATAGGACTTGTTGGTTGGCAGTATTCCTTTAATAAAAAAGTTTCTGAAGGCCTTCAAGGTGTATATATTACAGATATTACTGATAGAAGTGTAGTAGTATCATGGGTTACCTCGCAACCAGTCAAAACTGAATTAATATATTCTACATCGAATATAGATTTCTTTTCTCAATTTGATATAAAAGGTTCTAAGATTGGGTATGATAAAAGAGATTTGGAAGAAGTTGATGAGTTGGTGTATAAAGTAAAAAAGAGAGAAGAGTATTATGTGCATTCTGTTTTATTGAGAGATTTAGATCCAGAGACTCAGTATTTCTTTGGGATAAAGAATGGAATATTTTTAAATAGTACAGAATATGTTAATACTTTTACTACTACTAAGGAAAGAGAAGATGTTGAAGCTCCTGACATAGCATATGGAGATGTTTTAAATGAGAATGGAGAGTTAATTTCTGATACTTTATTATTCTTAAACTTAACAAACCTTGATGATACGAATCAGTCACAGGTAATAAGCTATGTATTTGATGGTAAAACAGGCTGGTCAGCTGATTTATCGAATCTTTGGGATAAAGATCTTAAAGATAAATATATAAGAGATGATTCTGCATATTTAAATATTAGGGTTGTTAATTCTGCTGGAGAAAGTAAAAAATTAATAAAATATGGAGATATTAGACCAGTAGAGAATATTAGTGCATATGATAATCTATCAATAGAGGAAAAAGAGGAAGAAGTAAAGGGTGTACTTTTGAAAAATGTGAATGCTGCACCACCAGGATATCTGAATTGTGAGGGAAGTGGTGGAGTATGGAGCGATGGAGTTTGTACTTGTCCAAGCGGATATAAATTAAACTCTAGTGGGTATTGTTACAAGGACTCTCCTACTTGTACTCGTCAAAGTGGAATTTGTGCATGTAATTGTCCTGCTTCATACTCAGAGACTAAACCTTCAGGTGAGTATGATACAACTACAGTATCATGTCCTACAATTGACAATTGTGGGAAGAGTTGTGGTAATCCTGTAAGAAAGACATGTTACAGGGCAAAAGCATCTAGCTGTACATGTAGATGTACTCCAACTTGTCCTGCTGATTATCCGATAACACAGAATAATGGACAGGCATCAGTAGAAAGAACATGTACAACTACTGATACATGTAGGAAGCTTTGTACAAGCTCAATTAAGTGTTATAAAGCTCCTGTTAATGTTGAAAAAATTGATGGAAAGTGTGGAGGAAATGCAAAAACATACAATTCAGAAAGTACACGATGGGATTCAGTGTTTTGTCAATCAGGAGCAGCTGCAGGTTATAATCCAAGTTCAGCTTTTCCACAACCTGGTGGAAGTGTGTCATGGAAGTGTCTTGGGAAGAACGGTGGGTCAGATATGTCTTGTACTGCTCGAAGAGAGACAAAGGAAATTAAAAATATAAAAGAAGAGGAGTGTGGCTATGATCCACAAATAAAGCAGCAATTTTACTGGTGTGAATGTAAAAATGGTGGGAAAAGTGCATGTGTAAGTGCTATGTATCTATACAATAACACCAATAGTTCTTGTGTTAAATATTGTGAAATGTCAGCTAATAGCTTTGTTAAAACTAAAATATGCGGAGAAGGAGAATTAGCTAATTGTAAATATGGATGTGAAGAAAAAGGACCAAATGAAAATGATACCTGCAAACCTACTCCTGTGGATATCCCACAGGAAGTTGATTGTAGTAGTAAAACAGATATGTCTTCTTGTCGTTTAGTAGGTTCAAGTTGTGAATGGTCTTTTGCGGAGCAGAAATGTACTTTTATCAATAGAAATACAAACTGTGCTACTATAGTTTCTGAGAGTAAATGTAATCTTGTAAATAACTGTGAATTTAAAGGAGGTAAATGTGTTGAAGTGAATTTGTTAAATTATAAGAATCCTGAAACAGATGCTGATTATTGTACTGGACTGCGTGATAAAAATGGAAACTTAATTCCAATAGGATATGGAGTTGGTTCAATAAAAACTCATGAAGGTACAAGCAGATGCTCTATTGATGTATCTGCTATGGAGGTTAATCTTGGGAATCAGATTCCTGGTTCTAACTATGATTCTGTTCATAAAAAAACGACTTGGGATGAAGGCTATAAGTGTGAGGTACAGCCATATCAAGAAAATGGCTATGGTTATAGCGTTATTGTTACCCAACCAAATGGAGAAAAGATTAGATATGCTCATTTAAAGTATGGATCTTGTGATTTAGTTGTAACGGGAAATTCAGGGAATCAGCCTTATCATTTACATATAGAAGTGGCTTGTTCTACGCCAGAAGAATGTGCAAGTTGTCTTGGCGATAAAAATCCATGTAAAGCTTTAGCAGGTGGATGTTTTTCGTGTTCTGATACTGTGAGAGCTGAGTCATTATTAAATAACAAATCTCCTCAAGCACAAAGTTTAATAAAGTCAAGGTACTTGTTCTCTCTAATTTCAAAAGTCCAAGCGGCTGAAGATGAGTATGTAAATCCTGCAGATTTGATAAAAGATTTAACATTACCAGGAGGAGCATACAAAATGAAGGTAGCTTCAACATCAGAACAGACTTATTTTGTTAAAACTGATGATACACATATTGTTTTCTTTGAAGATGATAATGCCAATGGGAAATTAGATGATGAAGAAACACTTTTGTCTCCATATGAGGTAGAAGCAGAGTATAAAGTCTCTTATGAAAAAGTATCTGATTCTTTTGAACTTTCTCTTCAAGAAGGGTTTAATTTAGTGTCTTTTCCTGTTATTTTTAAGAATGATAAAGACCAAGAAATAAGAAAAGCTAGTGAATTAATTGAATTTTTAAATAGTGGGGGAATAAATATTACAGGAATAACTGCATATAGAGGTGGGAAGTTTGTGCCATATGTTCTTCGAGATGGAAAAGGCTTTGGAGATGATTTTAATATACTTCCTGGAGAAGGGTACTTTTTAATGTCACATTCAAATGGTAAGTTTGTTTTTCCTGGGATAAAAATTAAGGATAGTTTAGAGATTCAGTTATATGAGGGTTGGAATCTAGTAAATATATATAATTCGAATAAAGCAAACTATTCTGGATTTGATGTTTTAAAACAGATGAATAGTCAATCTATTAATGCAGTTGCAATAAGTAAGTGGGAAGATAGCAGGTACTATACAGTAGCTTCTCAGAATGGCAAAGATTATGGTAATGATTTTAAAGTATATCCAACACGAGGGTATTTTGTACGAGTGATGAGTGGAAATGGAAAATTTTCTCCTAAATAATAGTAGATAATATGTAAAAGAGTATGCTATAATCCAGCAATTATTTGAAAGGAGGTTATCATGTCAGTTATTGTCCATGCTAATGAAAATATAGATAGTGCTCTTAAAAGACTTCATAGAGAAGTTATGAGAGAAAAAATATTAGAAACATATAGAGAAAAAGCATATAGAGTTAAGCCTTCTACTGAAGGAATTCAGAAGAGAAGAGAATGGGCCAAAATGAAAAGAAGAAGAAGAGCAGCTGCAAGAAGGAAAAAGTAATTTGTTAAGAATAGGAAAATGTCTCTCCTTGAAACTATAAAAAAAGATATGATTGAAGCATCTAAGAAAGGTGATGTTGATAGTACAAACATCTTGAAATTAGCTATAGCTTCAATTAAAAATGAAGAAATTGCAAAGGGCAGTAAACTCTCAGATGAAGAAATCTTAAAAGTATTAAGAAAGGAGGAAAGTAAGATAAAAGATTCAATTGCAGAGTTTACTAAAATGGGAAGAGAAGATTTAATTGAAAGAGAGAGTAAACAGCTTAAAGTTATTAGTTCATATCTTCCTAAGTTGATGAGTAGAGAGGAAATAGAAAAGGTTGTATCAAAGATTGTAGCAGACACTCATGCAGAAGGTCTAAAGTCAATGGGGGCAGTAATGAGTGTAGTTATGAAAGAGCTTCAGGGAAAAGCAGATGGGAGTACTGTTAAAGAAGTAGTACAGGAATTTCTTTCTAAATAAATATGAAATTAAATATCTTTAATTGGGAGATTCTAAAGGATACAGAAGTATCGTTCTCATTACCGATTCAGGCAGTTAAACAAGGATACAGAGAAATATTTAAGGGAAGTAAACTAGAGAATATTAATGTTGTTTTTGTACAACCTAAGTATATACAAAGGCTTAATAGACAGTATAGAGGAGTAGATTTAGTAACAGATGTTCTTTCTTTTAATATATCTCCTGGCAGTGGTGAAATATATATATGTCCTGTATATGTGCATAAATCATTTAAGGGGAATGATTTTGAAGAAGAGATTTTAAGATTGATTATTCATGGTACACTTCATATACTTGGTTATGACCATAAAGGCAGTTTAAATGACTCTTCCAAAGAGGAAATGTTTAAATTGCAAGAAGACTTAATTGTTAAATATCTTACATATGTTCATAGTAACAGGCTTAGGGAATCCAAGTAAAGAGTTTGAGAATACCCCACATAATGCTGGATACATGTTTGTAGATCAGCTAAGGGAGTTTCTAGTACAGGAAAGTAGTTTAGAGATAAATGATTGGAGTGATGAGAAAAGAATGTTTCTTTCTTCCATCTGCAAGGTTAAGAAAGCTGGGGAGTTAATTGGCATATTACAAAAACCTCTTACATATATGAATTCTTCAGGAAGTGCAGTTAAACTACTTCTAAACAAATTCCCTTGTGATCAGTACATTCTAGCTCATGATGATTTAGATATGCCACTTGGAAGATACAAAATACAGTTTGGGAAATCTCCAAAGAGTCATAAAGGTGTTTTAAGTGTTGAGAGTGCACTTGGTGATAAAGCATTCTTAAGAGTTAGAATAGGGGTAGATAATAGAGGAAACAGGATAATCTCTGGTGATGAGTATGTACTTATGCCGTATACTGATAAAGAGATAGCACTTTTAGGGAAGTGTATAAAGGATAGTATTTTAGATCTTAATAGTAACTATTTACAGCTTTAATTACACAGTTAGGATAAGCTCTCTGCATGTTATCTTTCGTGTGAGTGACTACTCTTTTATCTGTATCCAATACAGTTACAAATGTTTCTGAATCTAAAACTATACCCATATTTACCATCTTATCGTTAGTAAGTATAAAAAATATGCTTCCACTTTCTATTTGTGTATCAAGGTTATATAGGTAACCATTGTCTGCGAAGTACTCATAAAGGAGTATAGGGGAGGGGGTATATTGTGTGTATGAGTTTGTATTATATCTTTTTTGTTCATACTCTTTCAAAACAGGTTCTATCGCTAAGTTTTGCTCAAAGTATGCCTGTGATATTATTCTGTATGAATTAAATGCACCTGAATTGTATTTAATGCTTTCCCAAATATTTTGCTGTCTGTTAGAAGCAAAGTATTTGTTTGCTGATATTCTTTTTGCAAATTGAGCAATCTTCTTTTTATCTCCCTCTTGTATATTATCTATTCCATCATTATCTGTGTCAGCATCTCTGCTATCTTGTATTCTGTCATAGTCAGCATCATATATTCTTTCTCCATTTCTGAAATGTGAAGAGTAATTGTATGTATTTAAGTTCATATATATTGTAAATGGAAGATATATACAGGATATAGCTATTAGTAGTTTAAATATGTTTGTAGCAATCTTTCTCCTCTTTATATATTTTTTGTATAGGATTAGTAAAAAGAAGAGGATAATTATTACTTCACAAGCAAAGGGCGGTGTAAACATATATTGTGCAAAATAGTTTGTTTTTATTACATTTCCTAGTATTGTTATCTGTTTTTTAAGTGGGAAAAATATAGCAGAGTGAGAGAACAGTATATCAAGAAAGAGATGAGAGAGGGTTGAGATAATAAAGGAGTATTGTATGATATTAAGAAGCTCATCATTAAGCATCTTTCTTCCTTTTTTGTTTAAGATTTTTTTAAGAACAAAGAATAAAAGGTTTAATAGTAACCAGAGAGATAGGTAAAACAATATGCTGTGAGTAATAACGGAGTGGTGAGCAAATGTTGGGATGGGGGTTACTGTAAGTATTGCAAGATCAATATCAGGTAATATTCCAAACAAAATAGTTAAAATTGCAACAACTAACTGCTCATGGCCGTTTAGCTTAGAAATTTTTTTCTTTTGTACTGCCTCATTTAGTATATATGATGCAGCTCCATGTGCTAGGTACATACTAAAAAATGTTAAATAATCTTTCTAATTATACACTTACTTGATAAAATATCATGTTTATGGGCAAATTTACACAGGATTTTTTAAAAGTTTTTACACCTCCACAGCTTAATGAGTATTTAGCAGTTACAGTTGGAAAGGAGTATGAAGAGTTTGTGGCAGAACTACTTGGGAGAAAGCTTTCTAAAAGTGTATATATGGTTGAACAAAAGGATGAAAAAATTGTATATCAAGAGTATAGGGTTGGAGATAAATGGAGTGTTGATAAACTTTTATCAATTGGGTATGAGGTGGTTGAAAGAGTATGGAAAGAGGGGGAGATTAGCATTTTAGGAGAGAATATTTTAATTTGGCCATACAGTTCTAAGTATATATTTAGATTTACACTTTTTGGGAATGCTATTGAACAGATTGAGATTCTTGATCCTACAAGTAGAAATGTTGTTGAGAGAAAAAGTTTTGCGAGGATTTTTCCTAAGGATTACTCTACTGTTATTGGTAATGAAACTAATGAGGAGTTCCTTGTAATTCAGTGTGTTCCTAATATTTTTGTAGATGAGGATGTTGCTGATTTAGGTATTCGTTCACTCCCATATTTCTCCCTTACTTCTTTAAGTAAGTCATCGGTTAATATCTTAAAGGATTATAAAAGGAGAGGATACCATATATGGTATCTTACTCATGATCTTTTAAGGTATAAATCACAGGAAAGTTTAAGTGAGTATATTGATAGAATATATGAGATTGAGGACAGTGTTGAAGATACATTAAAAAAGGGGTTTTTGTATGAGAAAGGTAAACTTTTTGTTCTTACTGATGCTGAAGTTTTAGGAGAAGTTTTGCTTAAACATGAAGGTGCTGAGGGGAATATAGACAAGTCATCAATTGAGCTTTTAAAAAAGGTTTTTGTTGGTGATTTTGTTGTACATGAAGATCATGGTATAGGGAAGTTTTTGGGTGTTGTTGAGAAAGAAGGTATTGAATATATTGAGATTGCTTATGCTGGAAATGATAGATTGTATGTTCCATTAAGTGCATCTGATAAGGTGATGAAGTATATAGGGAGTGGGAAGGCTCAGCCTGTTCTTACAGGTTTGAATAGTGGAGTATGGGGCAGAGTATCTAAAAAAGCAAAGAAGGATGTTGAAAATATTGCTAAGGAGCTTCTTAGGATATATGCATTAAGAGAGATATCCAGATGTCCCAGAGTTATTTCCTCTCCTTCTCAATTGGATGAATATTGGAAGTTTGCTGATGAGTTTGAGTTTAGTGATACAGAAGATCAGTATATAGCGACAAAAAAGATAGCAGAGGACCTTCAAAAGGATACTCCTATGGATAGACTTCTTGTAGGTGATGTTGGTTTTGGTAAGACGGAGATTGGAATGAGAGCTGCTTTTGCAGTTGCTAATAGTGGAATGCAGGTTGCACTGCTTGCTCCTACTACAATATTAGCAAATCAGCATTTAAAAGTTTTTACTGAAAGATTTAAAAATTATCCTTTTAAGATTGCATTACTTTCTAGATTACAAAGTGTTCCTGAAAGAAGGGGAATTATAGATTCGCTTGAGAGAGGGAAGATAGATATATTGATAGGGACTCATGCAATTCTTTCTTCAGATGTTAAGTTTAAGGAGCTTGGTTTACTAATTGTTGATGAAGAGCAGAAGTTTGGTGTAAGACAGAAAGAGAAATTAAAGGGCAGAAGAATAGATACACATGTTCTTTCTATGACTGCTACCCCTATACCAAGGACATTAAATCTTTCTTTAATTGGTGTAAGAGATATATCAGTACTTGCAATTCCTCCACTTGGGAGAAGAGAGATTAAAAATGAGTTCTTTAAATTTAATTTTGAGAAGATTAAAGAGTGTATTGTTAGAGAGTTAAGAAGAAATGGGCAAGTGTATTACCTTCATAACAGGATTGATAGCATATATGCTCTGGAGGAGGAATTGAGGGAGTTAATTCCTGATGCTCGAATTGAGGTTGCACACGGTAGGCTTAGAGGTAAAAAGTTGATCGATGTAATGGATAGATTTATTAATCACAAAATTGATGTATTACTTTGTACAACTATAATTGAAAATGGTCTTGATATTTCTAATGCAAACACCTTAATTGTTGATGATGTAAATAGACTTGGGCTTGCTCAGATATATCAAATTAGAGGAAGAGTAGGGAGAGGTGAGAGACAAGCATATGCATGCTTCTTCTATGATGAGCTTCGAGGTGATGCCCAGCTTAGACTGGAAGCTATAAGGGAGTCTCAAGCCTTGGGGTCAGGTTTTGTGTTGTCAAATAGAGACCTTGAGATAAGGGGAGCAGGGGACATTCTTGGGAAGAAGCAAAGTGGAACTATAAATTCAGTGGGGTATGGTTTGTATACAAAGCTTTTAAATGATGCAGTTGAAAAATTAAAGAAGGTTTAGTAGTAAAGGAATATTGAGTTGTGTAAATAATTTTCCCTTGTTATAGTTTAATTTATGCCCTATCATCTTACCATTATGCCAACAGTACTGTATAGGAAATATCGTGCTCAAAACTTTGATGAAATTATAGCACAAGAGCACATTACAAAGATTTTAAAAAATGCTGTTAAAGGTAATCAGCTCTCTCATGCATATCTTTTTGTAGGCTCAAGAGGTACTGGTAAAACTAGTACTGCAAGAATTCTTGCTAAAGCTGTTAACTGCATGAATCCTAAGAAGGATGGAAATCCTTGTAATGAATGTGAAGCTTGTGTTGCAATTACAAATGGCAATTATATGGACCTTGTTGAAATAGATGCTGCATCAAACAGAGGAATTGATCAGATAAGGGAGTTGAAAGAGAGAATTGAGTTTGCTCCTGTTAAAGGAAAGTATAAAGTATATATCATTGATGAGGTTCATATGCTTACAACAGAGGCATTTAATGCCCTTCTAAAGACTTTAGAGGAACCTCCTAAGCATGTTATCTTTATCTTAGTTACAACAGATGTTCATAAACTGCCTGCTACAATACTTTCGAGGTGTCAGAGATATGATTTTAGACTTGGAACTGAAGAAGAGATTTCAAAAACATTAAAGAAAATTCTTAAGAAAGAGGACATAAAAATCGATGAAAAAGGATTAGAGCTTGTTGTTAGGAATGCAAGAGGAAGCTTTAGAGATGCTCTTTCTCTTTTGGATGTTGTTATAAACAGCCAGCTTAGAAGTGAAGATTCTAAGGAAATAACAGAGGATGAAGTAAGAGCAGTACTTGGTATACCGGAAGTTTACATGGTTAATGATTTCCTTACTTCCTTAGTTAATGGCGATGGGAAAGGGGCACTTGAGTGTATTGATGAAGTAGTGAATAAAGGAACAAATTTAGTTCAATTTACAAATTTTACTTTAGAGGTTTTAAGAGAGGTTTTGGTTGCAATGATATCAGGCAAAAAGATTGATAATGATTATTCTTTTGCAAAGGGTTTAAATAAAAAGGAGATTGTTTCTTTGATTACAGAGTTTCTAAATGTTGGAAATGAATTAAAGGGTGCTCAAAATCAAGTATTAATACTGCAAATGCTTATACCAAAATTCTTAAAAGACGAAGATACCGACGGGGGTATAAAGACAAAAGAAGAGAGAGTTAAAAAAGGAAGGACAATATTAGAAAAGAAAAGTGAAAGTGTTGAAGTAATAAACTCTGATGTGATAAACATTGAAATTAGTCAAATTCAACAGAGTTGGAAAAATATAATAAATGAAATTAAACCAATTAATACAACACTTTTTGCATTCTTAGACTCGTCAAAACCTGTTAGTATTAAGGAAAATATTTTAAATATTGAAGTACCTTTTAAATTCTATAAAGATCAAATTGATTCTCCTAATAGTAAAGAAATTTTAGGGAAAATCCTTTTTGAGTCGCTGGGTACTCATTGCAGGATTGTTTGTTCTGTGAATGAAAGTGTAAGACCTAAATTACAAAGTAGTGCAGATGTAGTTTTAAGAAATCTACCTAATGTAAAGCCAAAAGTAATGAAAAAGATAAAGGAGGAAAGAAAAGAAGAAGGGGGAAAAATAGATGTTGAAGCAATGTTTGCTGGTATGTAGTATTCTAATGTATAATCCTTAATGAGAGATATTTAATTTTATCATGATATTAATATGCTTAATCCAAAGGAGTTAATAAAGATGCAAATGGAAGCAAAAAAGATGCAAAGTAAGCTTAGAGAAAAGAAGATAACTGGAGAGTCAAAGGATAAAATGCTGAAAATTACAATGAATGGAGCTCAGGAGTTTGAAGATATTCAAATAGATGAGAATTTAATGGATATAGATATGATTGATAGATTTAAAAAAGATATGAGTGAAGCATTTAAGGACTATCAGAAGAAGCTTCAAAAAGAAATGGCACAGGATATTGATTTGGACAAAATTAAAGGGTTATTAAGTTAATATGTCTGTACTTCCGCAGTCTGTTGAAAATGTTATTAATGAATTTAGTAAACTCCCAGGTGTAGGGCCTAAGTCTGCTGCAAGAATGGTTTATCATTTTCTAAGGTCGCCTAATAAAGATGCTACAAAGCTTGGAAATGCTTTAATAGAGATGGATGAAAAGATTAAATTCTGTTCACTTTGTTTTAATGTTACTGATAAAGATATTTGTGATATATGCAGTAGCTCATTGAGAGATAAAAACACAATATGTATAGTGGAAGAGCCTCTAGATGTTGTTGCTTTTGAAAACTCTGGTGTATTTAATGGGTTGTATTTTGTTCTTGGGGGAGTAATATCTCCTGCAGAGGGTATAACTGCTTCAGAATTAAGATTTAATGAGCTTGAAAAGAGAATTAAAAAAGAGTTAGAAGACAATAATAGGAGAATTGAGCTAATTGTTGCAGTGAACCCAAGTCTTGAAGGAGAAGCGACAGCCAGCTATATTCAAGACCTTTTTAGAAAGTATGTAAGAGAGAATAGAATGCATATATCAAGGTTAGCAATGGGTCTTCCTACTGGAGCAGATTTGGAGTATGCAGATAGGCTGACTTTAAAAAAGGCATTGGAAGGAAGGAGGGATATTTAATATGGCTAACCAAAATACTGTAACAGTTCAATTTCAAAAAACAGATTATCAAAGAGTTAAGGATACCTTAATTGCATATGGATGGAGAGAGGAGAGTGATGAGAATCAGTATGTTGTATACAGATTAAGAAGTCCAAAGGGTTCTTTTGCAATCATGTATTTTAGTGGTAAGCTTGTATTTCAAGGCAGGGAGGATTTTACCTCCTTAATATCATCACTTCAAAATGGTAGTTCTTCTAATGAGGAATTTGTTCCTCATATTGGTGTAGATGAAGTAGGAAAGGGTGATTATTTTGGTCCCCTTGTTGTAGTTGGGTGTTTTGTAAATGAAGAATTCTTTAAGAAAGTTAAATTGTTAGGTTTTGCTGATTCAAAAAAGTTTAATGACGAGAAAATAAAAAGAATGTTTAATATGGTAAGGGATTATCCATATTATTATTTCTCAATTGTTTATCCAGCTGATTATAATAAAATGGCAAAGGAGTATAAAAATGCATCTATTCTTCTTGCAAAACAGCACTCTCGAGTTATTGAAATGGGTCTTAAGGACTTAAAAAAGAAGGGTATTGAGTGTAGTTATGTTGTTATAGATCAGTTCTCACCTATTAAGAGTAGAGTAATAAATGAATTAGGCCCTCTTGGTAAACATGTTAAATTTATTCAATTTCATAGAGGAGAATCTGATATTGCTGTTGCTGCTGCATCTATTATTGCAAGAGGTATTTTTGTTGAAGAGTGGAGAAAAATGGAAGAAAAGTACAATTTTCACTTTCCTAAAGGTGCTACTTCAGTAATTGATAATGCCAAACTCTTTGTTTCAAGGTATGGGGAAAAAGAGTTAAACAATGTTGCAAAAATAGGATTTAAAACGACAAATGAGATCTTGAATGGGGTTTAATCTTTTTTGTTTTTTCTCTTTTTATCTCTTTGTATTGATTTTACTAAGAATATACTTAATAGTATTGCAATAAAGAGGAAAATAATACCTAGTGTAAAACTTTTTACTTCTGTTTCAACTGGTTTTGGTACGCCATCTATTCCATTATATATTTCTCCTTTAACGATTCTATTTAAAAATAGGTCAGAGACATGCCATTGAGAGATTTTAACTTCATTTTCAAGTGTCTGTGCAGGGTATAGTTTCTGGTTTTCAGGATTTACATATACATATATTGATTTATATGTATTTTTCTCATTGAATATATCTATTCTTCCTTGTGGAATTAATAAATAGTTAGAGTTATTTGTAATTTTGTATTTTATTACCATTGGGCTTATGAAGGGAATGCCTTTTTTTACAACCTCAATGTCTATTGTATATCTGTCTGTCATAATACCTTTTACCTGATTTTGTGGTGAGACTATATCTAAAATTATTAACTGTGATATTGAGGGATTAATATCAATCTTTTTATTTGAAACTACTGGGGTTATTACAAGTATGTTAAAGTATGTACCTTCTTGCATATTATCAAGTGGATATATTTCATATTTAATTTCGGCAGAGCTTTTTCCATGTACTTTTATTGTATCTGTATCTGCTTTAATAAAGATATCTTTTGTGTCCTCTGTAATTTCATCAGTTTGTGGGTTATATCCATATGGTTTTATAGAAAGTTCAACTGTATTGTTTTGTTCATTTGTAAAGGTAACTGATTCGTATTTTCGCTCTCCTGCAGAAAGGGTTGTCCTTATAACACCAGGAGTAATACTGTCTGCATATATAAATGATAGACCAATAATGGTATATATCATTATTGTCATTAAAAGAGTTCTAATGAATTTCATTCTTTTTCTTTTTATTATTTTTCCTATAAATGTTATAGGCAATTATGAGAATAATTACAAGGAGTATTGCAATAATTATCTTCCATGGAATTATCCAAAATGTTGTTTCTGCTTCTAGTACAGCAAATCCAGGCTGATAGCTTCTGTATGTTACAATGAGCTTTGCTGTCATTGGCCCTACAGCTATTGCTTTGTTAGGCGATATATAGCTTGACTGACTCCAGTTGTCTTCATAATCTCCAATTGTATCTCTCATGAGACTTTGGCTTGTTTTATTAAATGGTATTGTTGCTACTTTCTTACCAAAGATATTTTCTATTACAATTTCCCCAGTTGGCTTTATATGTGTATCCCCTATGTTTTTAAGTCTTGTAAGGAATTTTACATTTATCTTCTCATATATATCTTTATCTGTAATGAACTTTAGGAGTTCTGCATTCTCCACAAACTCATCTCCTATTTGTATTAAAATTGGTGTTCCTGATGCTAAGTTAGCAAATGCTGCTGTTCCTGATTGTGCAAAATCACTTTCAGAAATTAAGAATATCTCAACATTATATTCTCCATTGGTTACATCTTTTGGTACTGTAATAGTGTATTTTAACTTTACATTTTTGTTTGGTTCAAGTGTTAATGTGTCTTTTTCAACAGTTACCCATTTTGATGCAGAGTAGGGTGCTTTAGCATCATCTTCTGGTGTAAGTATTACTGCAGTACCAGGCTGATTTTCAATTTGTGTAAAACCACTAACAAAAACCTTATACGTTCTAGTTGTTTGAGATGTATTCCAGTATACGATTTCATCAGAATATGTTTCTCCAGGAGATAATTTAAGGGCTTGTGATACTGGTGCAATACCTATTGAGAGATCAGATTGAGAAAAAGATGGAGCAAAAAAAAGTATTAAGAGTAAAAGAGAAATGGAGCAGTTCTTTATGTATTTCCATATTTTATTAATATTCATACTTGTTTATTATACAAGATACTAGTAGTAACCTCCACATATGAAGTAGACATACTCTGTATAATTACCTGCTGCTGCTGTTGGTTGTGCTTTTGCTCCATATGTAACAGTTGATGGTTCAGAAGATCCTTGAATACCATTTTGATATAGTACTAACTTTGCTCCACTATACAATCTATCGATTGTTCCAAATGTCCCTGGTGTTGTATTTACAAAATTTGTAGTAACTGTCGCTGGGTCAGTACCATCTGGATCAGAAAGAGTCATTCCAAAACCATATATCGTAGGGCTTGCTAAATTCAAAGTTGCAGTTGGACCAGATTGAATTAAAGTTGTTCCACTCCATAGTCCTGCATCAGTAGACCCATCACCTGTCCCATATACTGCCCAGTAGTATCCATTACTTGTTGTTGATGTTCCTATTGTATGAGAGCCTGTTGCATATGTTCCTCCAGGGTATAAGGTACCTAAGTTTACAGAATTACTGCTTATTGAGCAGGAGACACTTGCAATATCTGCAACTGTTGCAGTAACAACCACAGTATCATCATTTACAAGGTAGATTTTAATTGATTTTGAGTCAACAGGAACTCCGCCGACATTAACACTGATATTTAAGATATGCTCTCCTGCTGTGCTGTCTGTTCCGATAGTTCCAGTTCCTCCTGAAATTTTTACTCCATATGTTGTTCCTGCAGTAAGTGCTCCTATATTTGATATTGTAATGGTATCAACTGTTCCTGTACTTCCTTGTGTACAGGTGGCTGCAAGTGTACCACTTGTTGGGAGTGCTGCATCTATTGACCAGTTTGAAGAGGGGAGGTCAACTGCAGAGCTTGCAACACCAGAAACGGTTAATGCACCAGCACTTCTGCACCATTTTGTATCTTCTGCATCAGGGAATTCTATTTTTATAGTTGATCCTGATGCTACTGCTGTAGATGTATCTATTGCCAGTATCATCTCAACGGCCTGTGTTCCTGTACCATTTAAGTTAATCTTTAATCTACTTAGAAAAACATATACTGCCGATAGTGTACCTGCCTGTGTTGTTGTTACTATCAAAAAGGATAACATTAATACCAATAATGTGGTTGGAATAATATACTTCAGCAAACTAATTATCTTTTTCACAATGGCAGTTTAAAAATTTAAATTCATTAATATACCTTATATATTGTATAGAGTATATTAAAGTAATTTTAATGTCAATATCTTAAAAGCGTGGTATTAAAACAAAGTATATACTCTCTTGGTAGTCTGCTGCAGCCACTTTATCTGTTCCAGCTTTTGCTATTACCTTTAATGCCATTCTTCCATTAAATACTGGTTTGCTTGATTCATATACCTTTGTAGCTGTCGTGCCTACAATTCCTACACTATTTCCTGTTCCGCTATAATCAGACATAGCAGTTATTGTCCCAAGATATGGATATGTATCTTGGTTAATATATTCACTTTGTATACCAAAGCCATCAGGAGCTGTGTTTAAATCTGCTGTTGCTGAAACTATTGTTTGTCCTGTTGTATTGCTTTTTAATCCTCCATTTAAACCTCTTGTTAGAATAGCAAAACCTCCTTGTGAGTTTGTTCTTGCATCCATCCATATTCTATCTTCTGCTGTTGTTGGGGTTGAACCAGGAATTAATCTATAGTCTCCTGTAAAAGATATTCCATATGGGGGATTTGTTTCGGCTGATATGCCACTACTATCCTCTATATCAATATCAAAGAAGACAGAGCCAGATGATGTTGTAGCGAAAGCTGCTGGTCCTGCATCTGATTGAGTAAAATCCCCATGTAATGCAAAAAGCTTTATATAATATGTGGTTGAACTTTGAAGACCAAGTATATTAAAATCAGGATCTTCCCAATCTGTTTTTGTATGAAAATCATTTAAATTATGTGTTGAGACACTCTCTGGCCAGAATGTGTTTCCATCTACATACCTTATATCAGAAACAAAATTATCTGTTGAGATCATTACCCCGTAGAGAGTATCTGCTGGGTTGCTACTAGTTCCTATCTCAAACCTTGCTCTATCATAGCAGCCTGAAGGACCACATATTGCTACCATTCCACCGGAAGAAAGTTCTTCAGGACCTGTTGTACAGTCAGAGTGTCCAGATGTAGTAGTTTCAAAACATGATACACTTGGTACTGATGCTATGAAGGCATCTTCAGGACTTGTGTATAGTTTGTATGTGGATGAATAATTTCTTGGATTGTTTGATACCCTTCCTGCTTCAAGTAGAGCAGAGTAATCTCCATCTAAAGTTTGTGTTACTCCTCCTGTGTTAGTTGTAACTCCAACAATCTTGTAGTTTGGAGAGTTTAATTCTGTTGCAGATACAGATAATGGGAGGAGAATAATTAATACAGCAGTTATTTTCTTTATTACATTCTTTATCCTCATACTTTGTAAAATGATATTGTATTTAAATATAGTAGTCAACAAAGAAAAGGGGCTAATTATGATATAATCGGTATGGAGAGATGACAGAGTGGTCGAATGTGACGGTCTTGAAAACCGTTGTACGCTTATGTGTACCGTGGGTTCGAATCCCACTCTCTCCGTTTTATTCAATTGGTTTTATTTCTATACTGTGTACTCCCCAATCTACAGTATCATTAAACATTGCAATATTAATGTAGTACCCTGATGCTTTATATGTTATATGTGCATATTGTCCAATGTCTTTTTTGTTCTCCAGTTTCTTTTTATCTACTTTGCGATTATTTATGTCAACAGAGTTTAACTTTAAGACTATTTCCTTAAAATCATTTTCTTTTGTAACTACTTTGTATGTTCCTGTTGTTAATTCATATGCACCATCTATATCTTTTTGCTCTATCATCTCTAAAAATTGTTCTGCAACTCTGTATGGCTCTGCTTTTACATATGAGTTTATTACAATAATTAAAATTATAATGATTAAGATAGGGATGAAAATAAAAAGGGCATTTGTAACAGTCTCTTTGTGAGTAGCAATATACTGTTTAAATGTCTGTGATTCTTTATCCTTTTTCTCTATTTTTTTATTTGACTTCGGGAGTTTTAATTTTTCTAAAAATGGGAAAGGAAGCTTTTTCTTCTTTTCAAGATTCTTCTCTTTTGCGATATCAAGTACATGTTTAGTTGCATCTTTTGTTGCAACTTTTCTTTCTCCTAATGGTTTTGGTTCTTTTAATTCCATCTCTTGATAAAATATCTACATTTATATATATTAAATTACCATAAAAGAAGTAGAAAAAGAAGTGATGAAGTTAACAGCCTTTATTTAAATTTTAAAAAATTAAAAAATGTTTGGATTTAATAATGAAGGCAGGAAGGACAGAGATGAGGTAAATATTTTTGATGCAAAGTCTATAGAGGAGTTTATTGAGAATTTGAGAGAAAAGTTTGGGAAAACTTTTGAAGAGGAAATTAGAAAGCAGCTTGACAGGTTCAAAATTCAGTACAAGAGGGATGAACAGAATGCAATTAATACAGGTCTAACAGCTCATGCAGAAGAAAAGGCGAAAGAGTGGATTTGTCCAAGGATACCCCAGTGGGTAAATTCGGATATGCTTACTGTTTTAGGTTTTCTCTCAAGTTTTATTATTGCAGCAGGGTTTATTTTAGGCTTTGCTAATAGATGGTATCTCATTTTAGTAGTTGTAGGTTTAATTCTTAATTGGTTTGGAGATTCATTTGATGGGAGTTTGGCAAGATATAGACATAAGACAAGGCCTAATTATGGTTATTATATAGATCATATTACTGATGGTCTTACAGTTACTGTTTTGGGACTAGGTTTGGGGTTGTCTGGGTTTATTAGAGTAGAAATAGCACTTGCTTTTATAATCATGTATCTTATGCTTATGATGCATGTTGAGCTTGTAACATATGTTGAAAATGAGTTTAAATACTCTTTTGGGCTGTTTGGTCCAACAGAGTTTAGAATAATTGGGATACTTCTAGCTGTTGTTATGTTCTTTGTCCCTGTTAAGTACTTTGATATATGGGGATATACATTAACACAATATGATTTGTTTGCCACATTTGCTGTTGTTGTTATGTTTATTATCCTTATCTCCAGTATTGTTAGTAAAGGGGTTGAATTGGATGAAATAGATAGAGCAAAGTGGAAAAAGGAGTAGTTAAATTCTTTTTAATCTTTATCTTTTAAAATTAGATATCTAAATAATATGTTAGGGATATCTAATGAAAAAGATGCTGCTTTTTTTGTTTTTGTTTTTTCTTTCATTTAATACTGTATATGCAGATAGATATTTTCAGGATGAAAATATCATGGATAATAAATATTATGATACCCTTGGTTTTGGAGTAGATACGCTTGAAGAAAGCAAGGAATGTCCTAATTGTATTGAGTATAATGTGGAGGATATTGTTGGTGTAAAGAGTTCTGATATTGTAGGGAGAGTAAATATAAATGATATTACAACTCCTGATCCTGTATATGGATTGATTAGAGTTCATGGCTTATACGATGAGATTGCACTTCCCCCATACTCTTCTTTGGATTTTATATATTGGTCTTCTAATATGGCTGGTAGTAGTGTAAATATTCCACTTCTTAAAGTTTTTCTTTCAAGAATTAATACATGGGAAGGTGATTTAACTAAGATTTTAGATATCTCTGGAGAATATGAGACTTTACCTATTAAATATATTGTATGGAATTCAAATAGGAGTGGAGTTGCTAAAACATATGAAGGACCTGGTATAGTAGCTGATCAGGGAGGAGCTGTAAATGGTGTAAAACTGGATACTGTATATGTTAAAAACCCCTTAACTTTTGTTAGATGGGAAGCTGAAGAGATTGAAGAGGGTGTTTTACTAAGGGTATATGTTAAGAATGATTTTGACGGAGTTGTTTATAGTGTTGTTTATACACATCAGCAGTATAGTGAAACGAGACATTTTAGTGCAGGAGAAGAGCATATGTATGAGTATATAGTTAGTATGGATGAGAATAGAGGTTTGGGATATGCAAGTGTATATGTACCATATGATGCAACAGAGTGTGCAGTAAGAGGAGAAAGTATGGAATCAAATTATACAGGGCAATCTGCAATTGTCGGAGGGATGCGTGAAGAGGATGGTCAAACTTTGGCATACATTGGTTCTAGAGTAAAGCCATATGGTATTAGATTTTGTGTAACTAGGATTCCATATACACTATATTCTGGGGAGATTGTACTACCTAATAATAATCGGGAAGAGCATGAAGAGAGTGAAGAGAGTAGTGATAATCAAGAGGAGTCTGGTGATAATGAGGAAGAAGGCTTAGAGGTGATTAATGATGAGAACAGTAATGAGCAAGAGAGTACTGAAATAACTGAGATAAATGAGGGTAGCAAGGAGGAGTTTGGTGAAGTATTAGGTGTTAAGAAACTTCCTAAAACTGGTGTAGGTATTAATCCTGTTCTTGTCGTATTTCAAATAGTTTGTTACTATTTACTTAGGAGGTTTGCTTTATGAGATTAAAATTTTCTGTTCCAGGTTATGTACAAAAAGTTGCTAGGATACTTTCTAAAGAAGGATATGATGTATATCTTGTTGGTGGAGCAATAAGGGATATTGCTATTGGAAAGCAACCCGATGATTACGATTTAGCAACTAATGCTCTACCTGATGAGATGCTTGAGCTTTTTCCAAAATCCGTTTCAACAGGGGCTAAGTTTGGTACAGTAATTGCTTTGATAGGTGATGAACACAAAGAGAATAAAGAGGTTGAGGTTACAACATTTAGAAGTGAAGAGGAGTATGTAGATGGAAGATGGCCAAGTAAAGTTGAATTTGTAGATGATGTATATAGAGATTTGGGAAGAAGAGATTTTACTATAAATGCAATGGCAATTGATTTATC
>ENA-UPXM01001996-UPXM01001996.1-activated-sludge-metagenome-genome-assembly--contig:-NODE-1996-length-24928-cov-36.444096_pt1 | contig 24928 bp, 18 predicted proteins | sample MGYA00238178_ERZ772708 | MGnify/ENA primary metagenome ERZ772708 (study PRJEB29002, sample SAMN05720212) | activated sludge metagenome | isolation source: anaerobic digester from wastewater... | reverse complement strand
TTGCACAAATCAAATCAAAAAATCAAAGAACGTTTATAATTAAATAAATATCAATTGTTTACAGATATATCTAAAAAATTAACGCATCACCAATGATACAGTAACTATAATTATTCAGATCATGCGAACTATAAGGATTTTGGATTATCGGATCTACATTCAGAAATCTACTGATCAACGGATCATAAACTCTCCCATTCATGTTTATTAATCCAAACATATCAAGATGCTCCTGGCCGGTGTACCCCAAAGATGTCAACTTCAATTCCGTAATACTGTCATATGACCAGTTTGTAGGATTACGCTGTCTCCCCCATGGATCATAAGAATGACGTTCTGCATAGCTACCAGTACTGTTAATCAGGCCTATAATGGAACCAAGATGATCCTTCTCTATATAATACAATCTTTCAACTGTTCCCTTTTTAACTATCATCGCTTCAATGCCATACTGCAGCCCCCGGCGGGGTGTACACTATTTCTCCCCGGCTGATTTAAATGTCTTGTGCCTGTGGGAGTCAATCGGTGCACAGGTGCAGACCAGGTTGCGGTCACCGTAACCATTGTCAACCCTGCCAACCGTCGGCCAGAACTTGTTCTCCACCACCCATGCCAGCGGGAACGCAGCCTTCTCCCGGGCATAAGCATGCTTCCAGTCGTCAGAGATGACTGCTGCAGCCGTATGCGGTGCATTCTTAAGCACATTGTCCTCACGGTCAGCCTTGCCATTCCGTATCTCCTCAATCTCATTCCAGATTGAACGCATGGCATCGATAAACCTGTCAAGCTCAACCTTCGGCTCTGACTCGGTAGGCTCAACCATCAGTGTTCCGTGAACCGGGAAGGAGAGCGTAGGTGCATGGAACCCATAGTCCATCAGCCTCTTGGCTATATCTGTCTCATCCACTCCCATCTCTTTAAAGCCACGGCAGTCAAGTATCATCTCATGGGCACAGCGGCCGTTGGCGCCGGTGTAAAGCACCTTGTACATGCCACTTAGCTTAGCAGAGATATAGTTGGCATTAAGTATTGCACAGACAGTTGACTTTGTCAGTCCGTCGGCCCCCAGCATCATGATATAGGCATGGCTTATGGTAAGCACATGAGCGCTTCCGAAAGGCGCTGCGGAAACAGCGGTGATCCCATGACTGCCGCCCGTCTTTACCAGCGGGTGTGCCGGCAGGAACTCAGCCAGCTTCGTGTTGCACAGGATGGGGCCCATTCCCGGCCCGCCACCACCGTGAGGTATGGCAAAGGTCTTGTGCAGGTTGAGATGACAGACATCAGCCCCGATGTGACCCGGGCTGGTAAGGCCTACCTGCGCATTCATGTTGGCGCCGTCCATATAGACAAGCCCGCCATTCTCATGAACAATTTTTATCATCCCGGTGATAGCCTCCTCAAACACACCATGCGTTGAGGGGTATGTAATCATTGCGGCGCTCAGGTTTTCGCGGTGCTCAACCGCTTTCTTCCTCAGGTCCTCAACGCTGATATTCCCGTTTTCATCGCACTCCACCACAACCACCTTCATGCCGGCCATGGCAGCACTGGCAGGATTGGTGCCATGTGCAGATGATGGTATCAGTGCCACGTTGCGGTACCCTTCATTCCGGCTTATATGGTATTGCCTGATCACCATCAGGCCGCTGTATTCACCCGCGGCTCCCGAGTTGGGCTGGAAGGAGACAGCATCAAAGCCTGTTATCTCCTTGAGAGCCTCGCCAAGCTCTTCCATCATCTTGTGGTAACCCTCCGCCTGGTCGGCGGGAACAAACGGGTGTATGTTGCCAAACTCCGGCCAGCTCATTGCATACATTGATACTGCGGAATTGAGCTTCATGGTGCATGAACCCAGCGGGATCATCCCGTTGGCCAGCGAAAAGTCTTTACGCTCCAGCATCTTGATATAACGCATAAGGTCAGTCTCACTGTGGTAGCTGTTGAAATTATGCTCCTCCAGGAAGGCCGACTTCCGCTGGAATTTTTCATCGATGCAGAAGCAGTCGCACAGCGAAGTAACCTCTTCTGCCTTCTTTCCGGCAGCCTCGGCGAAAATTGCAACTATCTCATTTATCTCTTTCAGTGTTGTGACCTCATCAGTGCTGATCAACACGCAGTTGGCACAGGGATACCAGAGGTTGATACCCCTTCTGAGTGCTATCTTCTCAATCATTTCCGAGGTGATTCCCGGTATAGCCTGTACACATACCGTGTCAAAGAACTGTTCGTGCTTTATGGTATATCCCAGTTTATTCAGCGCACCGGCCAGGGTACATGCCATTGAGAAGATATGGCGGGCTATGCGCTTCAGCCCCTCAGGGCCATGGTACTGGGCATACATTCCTGACATGGTGGCAAGCAGTGCCTGTGCAGTACATATGTTAGAGGTGGCGCGCTCACGCTTGATATGCTGCTCCCGTGTCTGCAGCGCCATTCGCAGCGCCAGGTTTCCGTGTGCGTCAATTGAGACACCTATCAGCCGTCCCGGCATGTTACGCTTCATCTCATCCCTGGTGGCAAAGAATCCGGCATGCGGGCCGCCGTAGCTCATCGGGAGGCCAAACCTCTGGTTGGAACCGAAGACGATGTCAGCACCCCATTCTCCGGGAGGCGTCAGAAGGGTGAGGCTCATCAGGTCAGCGCCTACACCCACGAGGGCGCCGGCGCCATGAACCTCTTCAACCAGCTTGCGGTAGTCACGTACCTCGCCGCAGGCAGCGGGGTACTGAACAATCACACCAAACAACCGCGGATCTACTTCAATAAGCTTATAATCAACAAACTGAATGTCAATCCCCAGAGGAGCTGCACGGGTGATGAGCACATCACGTGTCTGTCTGAAGACAAAATCGTCAACCAGGAAGAGGTTTGCTCCCGCCTTCACCTTGTCGCGCGAACGTGAATTAAACATCATGATCATTGCTTCGGCGGCAGCCGTGGCCTCGTCAAGCAGTGACGCGTTGGCAATATCCATGGCTGTCAGGCCGGCCACCATCGTCTGGAAGTTCAGCAGCGCCTCAAGCCTCCCCTGTGAGATCTCGGCCTGGTAAGGAGTATATGATGTGTACCATGCAGGATTCTCAAGCACATTACGGATGATTACGGGAGGAACAGCCACCCCGTAGTAACCCTGTCCGATAAATGAACGGAACTGCTTGTTGCGCCTGCCCAGCTCCCTGATGTGGGCAAGATATTCAAACTCACTCATCGCCGGAGGCAGATTCATAGGTCTGTCAAGCCTGATAGATTCAGGCACTGTCTGTTCAATAAGCTGCTCTGGTGAATCAACGCCAATGGCTTTGCACATCGCGGCTGCATCACTCTCACGCGGCCCGATGTGGCGGTTTACAAAATGATCAGATGTCATATTATGTTATAGTTGGTTTTTCGTCTGAAAGGAACAAGGCGAAAATAGCATAAAGCGAAGAACAAAAAAAGGCATAAACTACTATATGATGAAAAACGGATTGTGCTTCATCTCTTCCCTGATGGTTGTTTCAGGACCGTGGCCGGGATAAACAACCGTATCAGGAGGCAGGACAAAAAGTCTCTCGCGGATGTTTTCAATCAGTTGTTCATGATCTCCGCCCGGCAGGTCTGACCTGCCGATGCTTCCTGCAAAGAGTGCATCGCCGGTAAAGACAACAGCATCAGCCTCTGAATAAAATGCAACGCCTCCTGGTGAATGGCCTGGTACGGCAATAACCGTCAGTGTCACCCCTGCGGCGCTGATCACCTGCCCGTCAGACAGGTATCCTTCAGGATCAGGCTGCGGCTCCATGGAGAGACCCCATATGAGTGAGTGTTTGGGCGCATTCCGGTAGTTATGCCTGTCGCCCTCATGAAACCACGGTCTCAACCCGTATCTGTCAAGCATGAACCTGTTTCCGAAGACATGGTCGAGATGGCAGTGCGTGTTGAGCAGCATCACCGGTTTCAGTTCCCTGGCAGAAAGCATCTCTTCAAGCTTCTGCTCTTCGGCCCCGCCATAGCAGCCACAGTCAATGATGACACACTCACTGCCGTTGCCGGTAATGATGTAGGTATTAACCTGGATAGGCGAGAATATTGCTCTGTATATCTTCATGATGTCACTCTTTGTTGGTGTTTGCAATTCCCCTCAGCATGGGAACAAAAATAAAGTTGCCGTGTGTTGTGATCTCATAGTCATCTTCACCCCGGCGCTCGTAAAGCGTCATCACCTGCAAATCACGCTTTCCTTTGGGCACCACCAGCCTTCCGCCTGTCCGAAGCTGTTTCAGCAGTTCACCGGGCACCTCGTCGGTGGCTGCCGTGATGATGATTCCGTCATAGGGTCCGTATTGCGGCTGTCCCTCATAACCGTCACCCAGGAAAAAGTGTACCCGGTAACCCAGCTCACCGAGCATAATCTGAGCCTTGCGATACAGCTCCCTCTGCCGTTCAATTGTATAAACCCTCACTCCCATCTCTGCAAGCACTGCTGCCTGGTAACCCGAGCCGGTCCCCACCTCCAGCACCTTATCCCTTTTCCCGACTCTGAGGAGCTCAGTCTGAACAGCCACTGTATAAGGCTGTGAGATGGTCTGCCCTGCAGCTATTGGGAAGGCCTTGTCCTGATAGGCATGCCTGAGAAAGGCATCATCCATAAAAAGATGCCGCGGAACCTTACCCATAGCCTCAAGAACCCTTTCATCATTGATCCCCTTGCGCCTGAGTTCCTCAATCAGCTTTTTTCTCTTGCCTTTCGCCTCAAAAGATTCCTCAATCATCATCTCATGAATTTGGTCTAAAAATAACAGATATCTTTGCATATCTCCCGAACAGTATAATGAAAAAATTGACCCGCACCATCAGGTTATCATATATTTTAGCTGACTTCACCGGCTCATCGGTGGCGTGGGGGCTATTCTACCTGTTCCGGAAATATTTCATTGAAACGAAGTTATATGGCGATTACTTTCAGATGGAACTGGGTGCCAGGTTTTATCTCGGAATAAGCCTCATCCCGCTTTTCTTCCTGTTTGTCTTTGCCATGGCGGGATTTTATTCAGACCCGCTTCGCCGGTCGAGGCTGCTTGAATTCGGAAAATCACTTGCAATAACACTGGCTGCAGTAGTGGTACTGTTCTTTCTCCTTATCCTTGATGATGTCATAGGCCATTACTCAACATACTACAGCTCTTTTGGCGTACTCTTCCTCCTTCTGTTTATGCTGACATATATCCCGAGGCTCATAATCACCTCGGTTGTTTCCGGCAAAATCCACCGGCGCGAAATAGGTTTCAGGACGCTCATCGTGGGAAGCAGGGAGAAGGCGGCCAGGCTTATAAGTGAGATAAGGAGTGAGAAGATGCCTGCCGGCAATCTTCTGATCGGATTCCTGACGGTGAGCGGTGACTCAAAACAACAGCCTGACGTTGACATCAGGCGGCTGGGGAGTGCAGATGAGATCATACGGGTCATTGAGGAGCATGAGATAAACGAGGTGATACTCGCCATGGAAGAGGATGAATACGGTCAGGTTGAGGAGATTGTCAACGCTGTCTGTTACCGTGATGTGGTTGTCAGGGCAGTGCCATCAATGCGGGTGGTTATTTCAGGGCAGGTTGAGGCAGGGCCCATCTATGCCACACCCCTGCTGAGAGTATCCTACCGGGAGATGCCGCGATGGCAGTATATGATAAAACTGTTGATGGACTATTCACTGTCACTGCTTGCGCTTGTTGTTCTCTCTCCGCTGATGGCTGTACTGGCCCTCCTTATCAGGCTTTCCGGAAAGGGTCCGGTCATCTTCAGGCAGGAGCGCATTGGCAGGTACGGCAAGCCCTTCATGATCTACAAGTTCAGGTCAATGGAGGAGGATGCCGAGTCTGACGGTCCGAAGCTGGCGGTAAAAGGTGACTCCCGGATCACCACCGTTGGGAGGTTCATGAGAAAGCACCGTTTTGATGAGATTCCCAATTTCATCAATGTGCTGAAAGGTGAGATGTCACTTGTAGGGCCGAGGCCTGAAAGGAGTCATTATATAGAGCAGATCAGGGTGAGGGCGCCGTGGTTCAACCGTATTCTTGCCGTGAAACCGGGCATTACCTGCTGGGGGCAGGTGAAGCTCGGATATGCTTCCGACCTGGATACAATGCTTGAAAGATTGTCGTATGACCTGCTCTATCTTGAGAATATCTCGCTGTTCCTTGACCTGAAGATCATCTTCTACACCCTGGGGGCAATAATAAAAGGCAAGGGTTTGTGAATCACCTGGACAGGCTGCCGCTTTCTCTTCAGGTTGACAATCCAGATTTAATCCTCAATCCTTAAAAAATTACCAACTATTTTTGACCACATTACCGCAAAAAACAAATCGTCAGTTGAAGACGAATATCACAGGCAAACCAGCTGATCAGTCTACGCCATCCGGGAGCAGATAAAAAGAATTATAGTAGTCAATGATCTGTTTCAGATCATCCTGACTGGCAAAAGAGAGATTCCTTTCCTTTACAAAATCACGTAGTTCTGCAGATTTATCTGCTAACAGACGGTACAGGTTCTCTCCCTTCCTGTCAACCGGCACAACCAGATCATCCTTCCTTAAATAATAAGCGCTTTGGTGTTCCATGCGATCATCCTTTTCGCCGACATTCAGCGCTACATTATAATTCGATTTAAGTATTGATGCAGTATGCCTTAACAATAAGCGGCACGCATCACCGTCAGACAACTCTTCGAAATAGTCTTTCTCCGACTTCTTTTTCCTGTCATTAACCGGGAGGTATACAAAACGTCTGTCACCCATTGTAATAAAGAGCACACTGTCAGGCGAGTCCAGAACGTAGATATCGCCACCAGCCTGGAAGAGCATCTCTTTTTTAAAGACATTATACTTTAAGGCAATATTGTCAATGATATCACCATTGTACAGGGCAATACTTCCTTCACACCAATCATCGGAAAGATAAGGAGACCCAATCAACCCGGACACTCTGTCGTTGGTCGTATGTATTTTATCATACCCTGCGGGCATCTTCACGTAATATAGCTGAGGGAGCAATGTCCCGCAGTTAAATAGTAAAACGGCCAAACAAAAATTCAAACGTAAAGACATGAGCTTAACTGTTAATCAATGATTTTATCGTCAAAATCTATGCCGTGGAATGAATTTGCACAGGAGCTCCCGCCTTGTGTCTGTAGACTTTTTCCGCATCAGCCTGAATAAAGGTTTAGTATTTACCAATCCCTGGCTTCAGACCTTAAATGAAGTTCCTGTCCGTCAGACCGGGAATTTGCCTCAGGCTTCCTTCAGGTTCCCGGTCGCCCGGGTCATCCTTTCCTTTATCAAACCCTTCCTGCTGTCAGGGTGCGTTCGGGGCTCCCACCCTGTAGTTATCGTCCATTCCGGGCGTACCTAAAGAGAGACCTCCCCACGATAAAGGAGGGAGGTCTCAAAAACTACTGTCATCAATTAAAGACTACCAATCATTGTAATCCTGTTCTTTGATCAAACCACATCTGCTTGCCCCAGAAATTATCAACTACCTGATCTCTGAAGGTTTTACTGTTTGCACCATTAAGAGTACCTTCATTATCAGGGTAGGGATACCTGAACGGAGGAGCATTATGACCGGGATAAGGAGAACCCGGTGCAACATAATGAGTAGTTGGAACACCTGTTCTGCGGTACAATGACCACCCTTCCATCCCTTGCTTATATAAGGCGATCCACTGCTGCCAGTAAATCTGTTCGAAGGTATCTTCAAATTTGCCTTTTCCTGTTGTCAGATAAGCCTCAATATCGGCATTGTCAATACCGTTTTCCTCCAGTGAGGCCCTTACGCCTGCTTCATAAGCTTCCTGTGTGGTTGTTCCGGTTGCCCATCCTTTTTTTGCTGCTTCTGCTATACAGAATTCAACCTCGGCATATCTGAATACAGGTGAGAATCCGGCCGGATCCTTCCTGAAACGGGTTCCGATTCTTGAAATAGTCGGCAGGGATGGCTGAGCCAATGCACCTATGATAAAGCCCCTGTACTCTCCGTCAGCTGTTGCAGGAAGAGCATAAACAGGTAAACGGGGGTCTTCCAGGTCTTTCAGTGCATCTACCAGCACATCGCTTACACCATGGTCATCCCTGCCCTTTGAATCAGCATACCAGGGCTCTTCATATGGTGAAGTGCCGGGCCATACAATCATGGCATTATCCTTGTTGGCTGTCATCACAGGGTTAGCTGCAGGATTTCCAAGTATTGTCTCAACCACCTGTTTTGCCACATCAGGTGCAACTCCGGAAATACGCATTGCTAATCTCAGCCTGAGAGAATTGGCCAGTTTCTGCCATGCTTTTACACTGCCATTATAGAGCAAGTCTCCATCACCAAGTTGATCTGCGGCAGCCGGGGTTGACAGCAAAGTGTTGGCTTCAGCGAGAACAGCGAGCAGGGCAGGATAAATCTGTTCCTGGGTATCATAGGTAGGCAGAAGCACTCCTTCAGCCATCTTGATTGCATCGCTGTATGGAATATCCCTCCAGCGGTCTGTCATATTCTGAACAATCAGAACTTCCATAACCTTGGCCACTCCAAGAAGGTTGTCAGCGCCGTCTGCTATGGCTTTCTTTTTAATCTCATTGATATTATTCAGCAATATGTAACCATAATACCAGTGGTTTTCAACAACGCCGGGTCTGAAATTATAACGTGCTTCGTCTATATACTGGATCTTCGTAAGATAGCCGGCATAAGTCGAAAGCTCATTCATGTCAGCCCATGGATCAAAGAATGTGCTGCCATAATAACGCAAAGTGAATGCCAGCACATTGGTGGCAGGAGCATCTTTAGCCCTGTCCGGGTCGGTATTGACTTCCGGAAACGATTCCGTACAACTTGTAAGTATGAATGCGGAAAAGACTGCCAGAATTCCAAGTTTTAAAATATATCTCTTCATATTTCTTTGTCTTAAATGATTTAGAATGTAAAGCTGAGCCTGATACCCATACTGCGTGTCGGAGGAAAGCTTGTTGTTTCAAGGCCTACACCGTTATTGTCGCTGGTAACCGTTGATTCAGGATCAAGACCGGAAATATTGGACTTATGTCTCAATAAGATGGCTAAGTTGGAACCTACCAGAGAGATTGACCCTGACTTTATCATGTTGGTCGCTGAGAAGAGTGACGGAGGCAAAGTGTAGGATAAATATGCCTCACGAAGTTTTACATACGAACCGTCAATGACACTGAGTTCACGATTACTGTAGTAACTTTCAAAGAAATCCTGGGCGCCAATAACTATGTCATTTTCAGCAAATTCCGATTTCTGGATATCATCAGGATTCTGGTTGACTATTTTTACGAATTTCTCATCTTTCAGGAAGTCTTTTCCCAACACAAGTCCATTACTACGGATTTCTCCAGCGGCTGTAAATTCAGTCAGACCGGAATAGGTTCCAAACATGTGGGAGATACTGAATATATCCCCTCCCTTGCGAAGATCAATCATAAAGCCGAAGCTCAGACCCTTATAGCTGAAATCATTTCTGATACCTGCCAGCCAGTCGGGGTTAACATTTCCAATAATCATGCTCGACCTCAGTCTTGGCATACCGGCTGAATTAACGATAATTGCATTGTCTGATTCTCTGCGAACCATACCGTTTCCTACAATTACTCCCCATGGTTCACCGGGTCTTGCCTGAACGTATGTACTCCACTGGCTTCCGATGTTGTATGATGCCAGCGGTTGATTGGTCACCGGATCAGTATACAGGTCTATGATCTTGCTTTGGTCTTTAGACCAGTTAACAGTAATATCCCAGTTGAATCCGTCACTCTTGTTAAATATATTTCCCCGAAGCTGTATCTCAATACCTTTGTTGCTGATCTCACCTGCATTTATGAGCATGGTATTGTATCCCGTTGCTTTTGAAATAGCGACAGGCAGGATCTGGTCGGTAGTGACTTTATCGTAAAGTGACATATCTATTGTGAGATGGTTGTTGAGCAACCGGGTTTCAAGGCCCAGTTCCCTGGTAACAACCTGTTCAGGCCTCAAGCCTGTCGGGGGGAATTCCGTTGTCTGGCTGTACTGGGTTACTCCATAGATCGTATATGTTCCGGCAGAGAAATAAGGATCTGTTCTGTAGGCGCCGGTAGCTGACCCGATCTTGGCCCATCCACCTCTTATCTTCAGATAGTTAAGGAATGTGGAATTAATCTTGAATGTTTCAGTGGGGATCCAGCTCACACTGACAGCCGGATAGAAGAAAGGATCTGCAATGGTAGAGCTCCAGTCATTACGGGCGCTTCCTTCAAGATAGATCATGCCATTATATCCGACTGATGCCGATCCGTAGACGCTGTTACTGCGGATCCACGAATGATCCATTGCATTCAGAGGACTTCCCTTGACGTTTGCAATAGTGAAAAGATCGGGAACAGTCAGGAGATTTGCGCCAATACGTGAGTACTCCCATTTCAGGTTACGATAGTTGGCACCGGCGAGAAGATCAACATCAAAGACGTTAATCTTCTTATGAAAGGTTGCGATCACATCAGCGTTGAATTCATAATTCTTTGTATCGTACAAATTGAAGCTTCCGCCATCCCATGAGCCTGCTCCGGCCATCATTTCATTCGAACGATAGGATATAACCGACATCGTCTTCTGGTTGTAATAATCTACCCCCAGGCGCCCTTCAATTGTGATGAATGAAACAGGTTTGAAGTAGAGGGAGGTTTTCCCGAATAGCCTGTCCTTATCCATTGAGTTGGTGTTCTTATTCAAGCTCCAATAAGGGTTATTGTGGTAGTTACTGTTCCAGTTGTAAGGATAACCGTTTACCATTGTCTCAGTCCAGTGCTCCTTCAAATCCTTCATGTCAACCTGACGTCCGAACCATTGCCCCATAGATTGCATCGGGTTACTTGCATTATACTCTGTCATGGGGAGGTTGCTGCTTTCACTTCTGGTGTAGTTTGATGAGAGATCGAAATCAAACATCTTACTCAGCTTGACATTTGTATTAAAGTTTATTGTGTAACGTTTCAGATCAGTGTTTGGCAGCGTTCCTTTCTGATTACGGTAACCTACGGAAGCCCTTGTTGTTGACCTTTCCGAGTTTGAAGTAACGGCAATATTGTGATTGGTCGTATACCCAAACTGGTACAGATCCTTCATGTTGTTAGGGCTTGATACCCAATCTGTTGGAATCAGGTTGCCATTTGAATCGCGTGGGCTGTTGTATTGGGTGAGTTTCAACCCGTCATCCAGGCGGGGGCCCCAGCTTTCATCAACACCATCATTGACTCCGTTACCCAAACCATCAAGATAACTAAAGCCATACCCCGGGTTAAAATCACCCTGGGCAAACTCCGCATAGCTCCCTTCGAAAATATCCAATTCATCAAGAACCTTGTCATCATTTCTGTCAAGCTGCCCTGCACAAGCCAATTTATACCACCATTCGTCTCCAAGGTATCCTTGCCCGTATTTATTCTGCATCTTCAGCAGGCTATATACCTGGTCAACGTTAAAGTTGCCGTCATAAGTTACTGACAGCCCTTCCTTCTGCCTGCTGCCGGATTTGGTTGTGATCAGTATGACCCCATGCCCGGCGCGCATTCCGTAGAGCGCTGCTGAACCACCTTTAAGGACTGAGATGGATTCAATATCATCAGGGTTGATGTCATACAATCCTGATCCAAAGTCAACGCTGTTTTGTCTTGATGCGCTGTTTGATACCGGAATACCATCAATGACAATAAGCGGCTGGTTGTCGCCCAATGAGCTGTTCCCGCGGATAACGATACGGGATGATGCTCCGATCTGACCACCTGCCTGGCTGACCTGTAGTCCGGCAATTTTCCCGCTCAGGGAAGAAATGACGTTCGCCTGTGCTGCCCGGGTCAATTCTTCGCTTTTAACATCCTGCACGGCATATCCCAGAGCTTTCCTCTCACGTGATATACCGAGAGCTGTGACAATAACTTCGTCCAGACCGTGCATCTCGGTCTGCATTACCACATCAATAGTGGTACGGCCACTGATTCTTTCAGTGATTGTTTTCATCCCCACAAAAGTGAAGGTAAGATTTGCAGCACTGGTTGGTGCATTGATCAGGTACTTCCCGTCTGCATCCGTAAATGCTCCAAGTGTCGTTCCCTGCACCGTCACAGCAACACCCGGAATAGGCATTCCGTCATCTGCCGACGTGACAGTACCAGTAATCGTCACCGTCTGAGCCATCAGGGCTGTGAAGCCCGTCAACACAAACAGCAAAATCATCAATTTTAGTCTGTTCATAGATCAGAGTTTAAGTTAGACAATCAGGTATTTTTCACCTCCTCCTGCTTGACACAGCCTGCAATCAGGGCAGAATATGCCTTACAAGAAGTCCCTAAAAGTAGAGACTTTTTTATTTTATGCAAATGATTTTCTACTCTTTTCAACCGGTCATACAAAAAAAAACGGCAATTCACTGAATTTACTGAAGTTTTTCAGGGCAAAAGCCGGAGTCAATGAATTTATAAGCTGCTGAAACATGAAAAAAATCAGGGATTTTGCTATCTTTATTACGATTAACAAAACATACCATAATATATATATGAAAGCAGCTATAGTACTTGCCGGATGCGGCGTAAAGGACGGCGCCGAGATACACGAGGCCGTGATGACCATGTATGCCATAGACAAACTTGGCGGCACCTACTATCTGTTTGCGCCCAATGTGGCACAACATCACGTAATCAACCACATTACCGGAGAGGAGATGAAGGAGTCACGCAACGTACTCACCGAGGCGGCACGTATAGCCAGGGGCAAAATCAGCCCACTCACCGACTACAGGGCCGAAGATTATGACACTCTAATCTTCCCCGGAGGATTCGGCGTGGCCAAAAACCTCTGCACCTACGCCTTTGACGGCCCTGACTGCCATGTAGACAGGGTGGTGGAAAAAGTAATCCGCTCAACTTACAGTGCCGGCAAACCGATAGGGGCATTGTGCATCTCACCCGTGCTCATTGCAAAGGTGCTTGGTGATATAACGGTAACAACAGGGAATGACCGGCAGACCGCAGCACACATAGGTAAACTGGGAGGAAAACATGAAAACCGGGAACATGGTGTGACAATCGACAGGAAAAACCTCATAGTCACGGCACCATGCTATATGAGCAACGCTACTATCTCAGAGATTGCCCGTGATGCTGAAGAAGTGGTAAAGGCCCTGATTGAACTCACCGGCAAAAAAGGTTGACCCGGGCTATGATTGAACTGAGCGGGAGAAACTTTTGAAACAGTGCATATTTTCCTGAGCGGGAAATTTTTGCTATAACCGCCCGGCTTCTATCTCCCTGACTATATGTTCTATAAGATAGTCATCGCCCCGGGGGTCATAGGTTGACTTCAGGTTAGCCCCAAAGATACGGGCTATTCCCTGCCAGAAGATGGCGGAAATCTTTCCGCGGTACTGCCTTATGAGTTCATACGAGGTATTACTGGTCTCCCTGTCTATCAGCTTGATCAGTATCTTCCCCTGGGTGAATGTCAGCCTTCGCATATCTCCCTCATACCGGGCAAGCAAATCCTTCTCATAAGACTGCAGGAAATCACGCTTTGCGCGCTCGGTAGGAAGAGTCTCAAGAAGCCTGTTTATCCGGCCGAACTCATCCCTGACAATCAGAGCATACGGATATACCCGCCGCACATTGTAAACAAGACGGGCATGCCTGCGGTAATCAAACCTGATACCTTTTGGCATCTTTCCGGTGACAATAATCTCTTTCAGCTCCACATGCGGATAAGTCTGCCCGTCAAATGTCGCAGCCTTAAGAATATGCAGTGGCTTCAGGAGAGTGTCAGCCATGAGAGTGTCATCAACCAGAGTGTCATTCCTCTGACCGCTGACGCCCGCATGAAGAAAACCAAGGAGCAGTATGATTACCACTATTCTCATAACTACCTGCAAATTTAACCAATTGTCGTGCCAAAGGTTTCACGGGAAGCCAAAAGTGAGCATTGTCATTATGTATGAACAGCTATCAGCTATCTTTGGGATCTCATGAAACATACACCGGATATAGACCAGCTTGATGATACTTCATTGTATGAAAAGGTATTGACCCTTCCGTACGATGAGATAGGACCTTTTGTACTCCGTGAGATGACCAGGTACACACGGCCGATGCTCCGTATCTGGATCACCTTTGCTGCAACCATCTTCCTGTCAGTATGGTTCTGGCCGGGAGTGGCATATCATCCGGAAGAGCCGCGGATTGCCGCCGGCCTTGCAGCCGGACTGATACTGATTCCGCTGTTGCTGGTGCCGGTGCATGAGGGATTACACCTTATCCCCTTCCTCCTTGCAGGAGCCCGCGACATAAGAATCGGGGCAGACCTGAGCCAGGGAATCATTTGGGTAACGGCACACAGATTCGTTGCAGGCAAGAGACTCTTCTCAATGGTTGCATCCACTCCCTTCATCCTGATTACCGTCGCTCTCATGACAGCCATCCTCTTCTCTCCACCCTGGTGGAAATGGGTATTGTCAATGGCCCTGCTGGTACATACCACCATGTGTGCCGGTGATGCCGCGCTGACCGGATTCATGGACAGCTTCGGCAAAAGAAGGGTGTATACATGGGATGACGCTGACAGAAAAGAGGCTTATTTCTATGCTTCCGCAGAAACCACCGATTAAAAAAATAACCGTGGAACAGTAACAATGGTTCAATATATTTTTCAAATGATTGCTTATAATTACCTGATTATCAAAACTTATCATCTTTCTTTAAGTAAACATTACAATTAATTGATTATGTGTCTGTTAGCAAATTTTTGCCAATCTGTTAACAGTGATAGATAATTCATTAATTTAACCCCGTAACACAACCCGGATGAGCAGCTTTATCCAATCATTGAAAAAATTCCCCCGACTATTCTGGATTTCAAACATTATCGAACTGTTCGAACGTTGGGGGTGGTATGCCTTCTACAACGGCTTCATAGCAATTTACCTCACCTCTCCCAGGGAGACTGGTGCCCTGGGATTCTCAAATGTGGAAAAGGGAACCATAATGGGCACCGCCTCAATGATTCTCTATTTTCTTCCCGTCATCACCGGTGCTGTTGCTGACAGGGTCGGGTACAAAAAGGTGCTGATTACCTCATTCATCACCTATGTCATCTCATTCTTCATGCTGAGCCGGTTCGAGACATTCGGTTCCATTTTCGCAGCCTTCATCCTCCTGGCTGTAGCCGGCGCACTCTTCAAACCGCTCATATCCGGGACCGTTGCCCGCGTCACTGACAGGGAGACAGCATCACTCGGTTTCGGAATATTCTATATGGTGATAAATATCGGCGGCTTCATCGGTCCGTTTGTCGCCAGCCTGCTTTACAAGAACAACTGGGACTCCGTGTTCTATATGTCCATAGCAGCCATGACCCTCAACCTCCTTCTCACCATCTTCTTCTACAGGGAGCCTGCCATAACAGAGAGCGGAAAAAGCTTCATTAAAAACATAGGTATAGCATTCAGGAATATCGGGATAACCCTTACCGACTGGCGTTTCCTGCTTTTCCTGCTTATCATCGGTGTCTTCTGGACAGCCTATAACCAGCTCTATTACTCATTCCCCGTCTTCCTGGAGTCATGGGTAAACCTCGACGGAATGTCACTCTTCCTGGGACTTAAACCCGGAACCATAACCACAGTCACAATCTCGAGTCTCGCTTCATTCTTTATTATTCTGTTCCAGCTGATTATATCATCGATAACCGCCAGGTTCAGGCCCCTGAACAGTATCATGACCGGTATCTTTATCCTGGCTTTCGGGCTGGGAATGATGTTTGCAAACCTCAATCCCTGGATAATTGTCCTTGGTGTTTTGGTTTTCAGCATCGGCGAGATGGCCTCTTCACCCAAGATACAGGAATACCTCGGCGGAATTGCTCCGTCTGACAGAAAGGCTCTTTACATGGGTACTGCCTTCCTGCCGATAGCCCTTGGTCACGTGGGAGCCGGATGGATCTCCGGCAGACCATTCGAGGTAAGGGCTGACAAGTTGTTCCTCCTGAAAAAGGCAGTGGAGGAAAAGGGATTTGATATCCCTGATATTTCCGGTAGCTTCACCCAAACCGATTACTTCAACAGGGCGCAGGAGCTCTTCGGAATGGACTCACATCAACTGACACGATATCTTTGGGATACATACAACCCCTCGCGTGTCTGGATACTCTTTACGGCCATCGCCATTGCCGCCAGCGTTATGCTTTACCTCTATGACCGCCTCATCCTGAAAGGCCGGGAAGCAGCCGGGAACAACAGGTCTGCAGCCGGTAGTCAGCAATAGGCAGGAAAGGGGTTTGGCAGCATGGCAGACAACATTGCAGATGGCATTACAAACCAGGATATTCCCCACATGGGATAAAACATTGTAAAAACAGATTTATGAAAACAAAACTCATTATCATCACCGCCCTCCTTCTGGGCACCATGTCATTACAGGCCCAGAGGCAAATGGTCAACGTTCCCGAACTGCCGGGCTATGTGACCCTGAAATGCGACTTTCACATACACACTGTCTTCTCTGACGGAAACGTCTGGCCTACAAACCGTGTCAGCGAAGCATGGCGCGACGGCCTGGATGCCATTGCCATCACAGACCATATTGAATACCAGCCGCATAAACAATACATACCCACTGACCACAGCGCTGCATGGAAAATTGCCTCCGCAATGGCAGCTGACAATAACATCATACTCGTGATGGGCACGGAGATAACCCGCGGTATGCCTCCCGGCCACCTTAACGCGCTGTTTATCACAGATCCGGACTTGCTGGCAACGGATGACTTCATGAAGGTCGTCGAAGCTGCAATGGCACAGGGTGCATTCATACACTGGAACCACCCGGGATGGAAGAGCCAGCAGCCTGATGGTATACCCCGCATGTATGATGTGCACAGGGAAATGATTGCAAAAGGGTGGCTGCACGGAATTGAGTATTTCAATGGCGGGGAGTACTACCCGCTGGTGATGGATATGTGCCGTGAAAACAAGCTGGCACTGATTGGAAACAGCGACACCCATGGTGTTATAAGCGAGGAATACACTGCTCCGCGATACTCCCACAGGCCCATGACACTGGTATTTGCAAAGGAACGTACTGCTGAGTCGCTTAAGGAAGCATTGTTCGCAGGAAGAACTGCAGTATGGTACGGCGACAACCTTGCAGCATTCGAGGAGATAGCTTTACCTCTCTTCAGATCGGTGATAACCGCCGGTGCACCTTATAAGGATGATGGCACCCGTATATGGTTTGAACTCTGCAACTCTTCAGATATTCCCATGAAACTCTCAGGAGGCCCCGAGGGAGCTCCGGCAATGCTTACCGTGCCTGCACGCAGTATGGTGATTGTCAGGGCTGACAGGAAATACCTCTCCCAGCCTCTCACCTACAATGTTGACAATATCATCACCGGCAGCGACAGTGTGCTGAAGGTGGAAATATCGCCGGCAAAGAAGTAAGAAACCAGCTGGGTCTGACCGGTGACGCTGCTTCGGCAGCGCTGCCGGATCGGGGAAATCTGCCGGTGCTTACAGTTCTCTGCTTCAGCGACGCTCCCGGGTCAGGGAAATACGCTGCTGCATACAGCACTGCTACTTCAGCGGCACCATCCTGAACCCATATTTGTATTCCCGGGCAGTGAGGCAGTACTGCGGGTGTGTGCGTGCACCCCATGAGGTATCGCCTCCCACGCCCATCTGTCCGTAGTCAATATTGACGCACACCAGGTCACGCGGAACAACATCACTGATATGCCTGTTGGCCAGTTTGGCATCAGGCCTGTATCCTGCCAGGCGGCCCTGCGACTCGAAATCCTCATGCAGGTAATTCATTGCGGCAAAAGAGAACAGGGGCTCACCCTCAAAACGGATTCCCTTCCCGCTGCCGTCGGTCACATTCAGCCACCGTACGTCAGTTTTGTATCCGTTCTCCTGCGGCCTTACGTAAGGCACATACTGGTCAGCCACCGAGCTTTCATATACACCAACAAAGGCGGACGTCTTCCGGTCAACATAATTTTCATGCGGCCCCCGGCCGAACCAGGAGAGGTCAACGAAACTCCCGGGAAGGATCATCTGCATCCCCACCCTGGGGATCTCCTCGAGGCTCATATCGGTTTTGGTGAAGTTGAACGATACATCAACCGAACCTCCGGCATGAACCCTGTACCCTGTCACCAGCCCGGCTATTTTCATCCCGCCTTCACCGGGGATGTCGAAGGTGAACTCCACCCCTGCGCTGCCCATTGCAAAATGGCTGATGCGGGCTGATTTCAGCACTGCCCTGCTGCCTGCCTCCCGCCACGAAGCGTTTCTCTTCTCCATGCCGTTGCCATAGTCATTGTCAGTGGGGGCTCTCCAGAAGTCGGGACGGGGCCCTGACATGATCAGTTCCTGACCTGCAACCCTGTATGATTTCATCACCCCGGCTTCCATGTCAAACACTACCTCGAAACCCTCTCCGGCGAATGTCAGGTCAGAACCCTCAGTCCGTGTATCGATGATTTCAAGGGTCTCTCCATCCGGTGCTCCGGCAGCCCCGGAAGCTGTACCAGTCTCTGTCACAGCATGGAACGGCAGAAGCATCTGTTCCGAGGCGTACATATGATCCTGCGGCACTATTCCCCACTCATCGGAGCGTGAAACATGCAGGTTAAGATGATACTCGGTATCCGACGCCGGAACAATCTCCCCCCAGGGTATCTCCACGGTGAGCGAGTCACCCGGCTCGAGGCTGATCTGCTTAAGATTGCCGGAGCGGAAGAGGGCTCCGTTGGCCAGTACCTCCCAGTGGATTGTGAAATATGAAAGGTTTGTGAAGTCATACTTATTGTAAATGGTGACCAGTCCCCTGGCAAGGTCCGCCGGCTTGAATCCCACATACTGGTAAACCTTCCAGACCTCGTTGAGCGCGGGGTGCGGGGTACGGTCAGGCCCCACCAGCCCGTTACAGCAGAAGTTGCCGTCGCTGGGTGATCCCGGCTCACCATAATCACCACCATATGCATAATAATCCTCCCCCTCCTCAGTGGTTTCAAGCAATCCCTGGTCAACCCAGTCCCAGATAAAACCACCCTGAAGAATCCCGTACTTTTCAATCACATCCCAGTAATCCTGCAGATTACCTGTGCTGTTACCCATCGAATGGGCATACTCACACATTATATACGGACGGTCGAAGCCGGGCTGGCCCTCACTCTGGGCATATGACTCAACTCTCTCTATGGAAGGATACATCGGGCACCAGATGTCAGTATGTCTCTCAGTGGTGTGGGTTGACTTCTCAGCTCTTTCATACTGGACAGGCCTGCTCTCATCCCTTCCCTTGATCCACTTGTAGGTCTCGACGAAGTTCTGGCCGTCACCGGCTTCATTGCCCAATGACCATATTATTATCGAAGGATGATTCTTATCGCGCTCCACCATCCTGACGGTACGAAGCATGTGCTGCCCGAGCCACTCGGGCTTGTGTGCCAGGGTGACGTCAGGGTGGTAACCAATGCCATGCGACTCGATATTTGCCTCGTCAATGACGTAAAGGCCGTACTCATCGCACAGCTCATAGAATCTTTCAGGCTGCGGGTAGTGTGAGGTACGCACGGCGTTGATATTGTTCATCTTCATCATCTTTATGTCCTTCAGCATCAATGCCTCGTCTATGGTGTGACCCCGCACCGGGTCATGCTCGTGCATATTTGTCCCCTTGAGATAGATTGCCTTCCCGTTAACCAGGAAGCGTCCTCCTTTCACCTCGGAAGTACGGAACCCTATCTTCGATGAAATGCTCTCGACCACCCTTCCGCGGTTGTCAGCAAGGGTAATGACAAGCGTGTATAGCGAGGGTGATTCGGCAGACCACGGATTGACCTTTGGCACTTCGGCGCTGAATTTCACAACAGCCAGGCTGTCAAAAGCCTGCACATCCCTGGCCTCACCGAGTATCTTCGTCTTCCCGTCATACAACCCTGCCTCCAGCCGCATGGCGGCAGGCCGCCTCCCGCCATTTCCGGCAAGCTCGACGGTCAGGTTCAGGAGGCCGTCAGTGTACTCATTGACCAGTGTCGGCACGGCGAAATAATCACGTATATAGGTCTTCGGTCTGGCATGCAGCCAGACTGACCGCTTAATGCCGCTCAGCCTGAAAAAATCCTGGCATTCCAGGTAACTGCCGTCACAGTAGCGGTAAACTTCTACAGCGATATCGTTTTTCTTCTTCCTGAGGAACGGGGTGATATTGAATTCGGCTGTTGTCTTGCTGTCTTCACTGTAACCCACCTTCTCACCGTTGACCCAGACATTGAAGGCTGAACTCACACCGTCAAAGTTGAGAAAGACCTCCTTGTCCTTCCAGCCTGACGGTATTGTAAATGAGCGCTTATACGAGCCAACCGGGTTATCTGAATGGTTTATGAAGGGCGGATTTACCGGGAAGGTATAACCCGCGTTTACATAATAGGCTGTCCCGTGCCCTTCCCTCTCCCATGTGGAAGGAACCTCAATCTCACCCCAATGGCGTGTATCAAAATCCTCCCTGAAAAACCAATAGGGGCGTTCGGCTGGTGTCGGAGAATAGTTGAATTTCCACTTTCCGTCGAGCGAAAGCACATTGACCGATTCACGCCACTTCGCCTTCAGTGCGGAAGCATTGTCAGGATGACTTACCATCGAGGCATGGGGCGTGACAGTATTTATTGTGTTCACAGTCAGGTCTTCCCATTCCGGCAAATCCTTTTCCGTCCATTCCGTTTTGCTGTAATCATGGTATCCCTGGCAAGAGCTCAGAAGCAAAGCTGCCAGGGTCATGAGAAGTAGTGAATTTCGCATGGCTGATTTCTTTATGTTATTATCAAAAATAAGAAAAAACAGGATCATATCAGCAAATCTTCCGGCCTGTTGATGTTTGTCAGGGCTTTACGCGTCTCCGGGGTCAGGGGGATGTCATAATAGCGTGTTTCGGCAAGTTTGCAGAAATCAATGATGGTATTGCTGCCGCCCCCTTCGATATGACTGACCAGTGCCGTATGGATCTTCCGGCTGTAGAGTGAGTGAAGCGGTTCGGCAAGACCGCCTGACCGTGCAATAAGAATATCTGAAGGATTGGCAATATACTCATTGACCTGTGCCCTGATGAGTTCTTCCGAGAGCCATGGCATGTCACCACCGAATACGAACAGGAGTGGTGAGCCGGCCACCCTCAGTGCCGCCTCGATGCCGGCCAGCGGCCCCACTCCACTGTACCTGTCATGCACAAGTATGACATCACCCGGCAGCGGGCCATCCGGAGGCCAGCCCGCTACAATTATCTCACTGAAGAGAGGCTCAAGAAGGCTGATTGTACGCGAGATGACCGTTACACCATCAACAGGTATCAGCGCCTTGTTTCTTCCGCCGAAGCGGGAAGAGCGTCCGCCGGCAAGAATGGCTGCGGATATTTCAGGAAATGCTTTGATCAGAATAATCCGCTAATCAGTCCATTGTCGTCAATGTCAATCTTCTCTGCCGAGGGTACTGCCGGCAGACCCGGCATGCGCATGATAGACCCGGCTATCGGCACAATGAATCCTGCTCCTGACGAGAGTTCCACCTTACGGATGCTGACGGTGAAGTCTCTCGGCCTGTTGCGCCTGGTCTGGTCATCTGAGAGCGATTTCTGGGTTTTGGCAATGCACACCGCAAGTTTGTCAAGTCCAAGCCCGGAAATCTTTTTGAGCTGTTCCTTTGCCTCCAGGGTGTATTCAACATTTCTTGCACCGTACATCAGGGTGGCGATAGTCTCAATTTTCTTCTCCATCGGCCACGCATGGTCATACAACGGGGTGAAACAGTCAGTGCATGCTTCGGAGGCTTTGATGACGGCGTTGGCAAGCTCAATGGCTCCCATCCCCCCGTCAGCCCAGGATGTGTTGACAGCAGCCGTGACATTGTGTTCTTCGCAGTATTCCTTCAGCAGCTCAATCTCAGCATCCGTATCGGAACTGAAACGGTTGATTGCCACAACAGGCCTGAACCCGTAATAATGCATGTTCTCAACATGCTTGTCAAGGTTCTCGCAACCTCTCTTCAGTGCCTCGAGGTTTTCATTGACAAGTTCCGGGACCCTGACCCCTCCGTGATACTTCAGAGCCCTTATGGTTGCAACTATCACAACCGCATTGGTTCTCAGCTTACCTGCCTGCGACTTGATGTTGAAGAATTTTTCAGCGCCCAGGTCACTGCCAAAGCCTGCCTCAGTAATCACATAGTCGCTGAGCGAAAGCCCCATCCTTGTTGCCAGTATTGAGTTGGTACCCTGGGCAATGTTTGCAAACGGACCGCCGTGAATAATGGCGGGAGTGCCTTCGAGTGTCTGGACCAGGTTGGGCTTCAGGGCATCCTTAAGGAGTGCGGCCATAGCACCCTGGGCACTGATATCACGTGCAAAAACCGGTTTGCCTGCGTATGTGTAACCGATGAAAATATTTCCAAGCCGCTCCTTGAGATCACTGATGCTCGTTGCCAGGCACAGAATTGCCATCACCTCGGAGGCAGCAGTAATATCAAATCCTGTCTCCCTGGGCACGCCCTGGGCCGTTCCGCCCAGACCAATCACCACGTCACGGAGAGCACGGTCATTCATATCCATGACCCTCTTCCAGGCAATGGTCCGGGGATCAATGCCCAGATTGCCTTCCTTCGACTGTATGTTGTTGTCAATCATTGCAGAAAGAAGATTGTGGGCTTTCTCCACGGCAGACAGATCACCGGTAAAATGGAGGTTTATGTCCTCCATGGGGATCACCTGTGAATACCCGCCACCGGCTGCCCCTCCCTTTATTCCGAAAACAGGTCCCAGAGAGGGTTCCCTCAGCACCACGGTGGCTCTCTTGCCCAGTCTGTTCAGACCCTGTGCCAGTCCGATTGAAGTGGTGGTCTTTCCTTCACCGGAAGGTGTGGGAGTAATTGCTGTCACAAGTATGAGCTTTGCACGCGCCGCCTTTTTCTTGTCAATGAGGGTAAGCGGCAATTTGGCTTTGTACTTTCCGTATAACTCAAGGTCATCCTCCTTAAGTCCCAGCTGCTCTGCAACCTCGGCGACAGGCCTTATTGAGGCACTCTGAGCGATCTCGATATCTGTTTTCATAAGGGAAATAATTATTGGGGCAAAATTAGGTTTTAATTCATTCTCACAAGAACAATTATCTGTTGTGATTTTTTAGTCAATGGTTCGGCATGTTTTTCAAATGATTGATTATAACTGCCTGGTTGTCAGATTTATTTCCTTTCTTAAAAATTGCACTCCAATTAATTGATTATGTGTCTGTTGGCAAAAATTTACTGATCTGTTACTTAGTTCAACATAATTTATAAAATCTCCGTCATTACGGTTTCTCTTTCCATCCTGATCCGCCACAACCGGGGATAGCTGTTATTGACCCTGTTGCCAAGGTTCTTCACAAAACCCAGAGGCACATCACGATAGGTCAGCAGAACTCTCCCCTCAGGCATCGCGGATCCGTTCAGCGCCTCCAGCCTCAGGAAAGCCAAAGCTTCCTCACGTGAGAGTGAGTGCCTCGTCCATGCTTCCTGCCTCTGCCTCGCTGACATTGCAAGGTCATGTGCCGGTATCAGCTCATTCTTTTTCAGTTCACCTATCATCGTTCCTGCCTTTATTACCGGCAGCCTTGCCTCAATGAATCCGAAAAGGCCGGCATCTGCCGCCAGTGCAATGATGCGGCCCTCATGCATAACCACCCTTTCACGGTCAAAGGCAGCAAGTGAGATGGTCTTTTCAAATGCCTCCGGCGAAGGCTTAACGGCGCTTTTTCTGCCATCAGGCGCCCGCTCGTCCTGAGCCGGTGTCACAGGCTTTCGGATGGCAGCAATGAAAAAACCTTCTCCCCTGACTCTGCCGGGATAAAAACCGTAACCCTCTGTACCTCCATACCGCACCGGAACCACGGGACTGCCCGGAGGAAGGTTTATCATGACAGGTTCAGCGCCTGTACCCTTCCTTATCCATTCAACATTCTCCTCGTTTTCAGCAGGATTGAAGGTACAGGTTGAATAGATCAGGATGCCTCCGGGTTTAAGGGCAGGCCATACCTCCATTATTATCCTCCTCTGACGTTCACAGCATAGATTCGCATTCTGCAATGACCATTCCCTTACAGCAACGGGTGAACGGAACATCCCTTCGCCCGAACAGGGCGCATCAGCAACCACCACATCAAAGAAAGCGGGAAGTTGCGCGAAGCGCGAAGGATCAGCATTTGTCACAATGACATTGCCTGTTCCCCACTTGGTAATGTTCTCCGCAAGAATGGCAGAACGTGACCTGATGACCTCATTCGCTACCAGCAGCCCGTCATCTCCGAGAATGGAGGCAAGATGGGTGCTCTTTCCGCCCGGGGCGCCGCAGAGATCAAGCACCCTGAGCCCCTCCTGCCCGGCAGTCACCTGACGGAACATCTCTCCTGTAAACATCCCTGACGACTCCTGCGGGTAATATACCCCTGCATGAAACAGCGGATCACTGGTATAGAGGGGCCTGCCGGGAAGATAAAATCCATCAGGCTCCCACTCCACCCTGTCATAGCCGCTTACCCTGTGAGGCCACTTGAACCTGTTGACCCGCACCGAGGCGGCCGACGGCCCGCAAAGAGCCTCAGCAAGACCACTGGCATCAATATAGGCCTGCCTTTCAATCCGCTCAAGAAACTCCGGGGGCAACATCATTTTTTACTGTTTCCGGGCAAAGATAACTATTGAAATCAATCCTGCTAACTGATGAATCGCCCATGCCGTTCACACTAAAAAATGCCGCCCCGGCAACCACTGAAAAGGAGTATTACGTCAGGGTGCGTTCGGGACTTCCACCCTATAGTTACCGCCCATACCGGGCGCACAA
>ENA-UPXM01001995-UPXM01001995.1-activated-sludge-metagenome-genome-assembly--contig:-NODE-1995-length-24940-cov-40.446574_pt1 | contig 24940 bp, 23 predicted proteins | sample MGYA00238178_ERZ772708 | MGnify/ENA primary metagenome ERZ772708 (study PRJEB29002, sample SAMN05720212) | activated sludge metagenome | isolation source: anaerobic digester from wastewater... | reverse complement strand
GTACGCACGGTGGTGTGGGAGGAGGGGCGCCGTGAGGCGTCCCCCTATCCCGATTCGGCGGTACTGTAAAGGTATATACCAATGAGAATGTGGGGATCAAATATTGCGTTGATAGAGCCCAGAAGCTTTCCTCGGAATACGCATCCAGAACCCCTTTTTTCTCAGAGAGCATTCATCTTGGTTTATTTCACATTAGCGATATGCTTATGCGACGATTATCTAATTTGGGTACAAAAGGTGAGCGAAACCTGAGCAACCCCCCTGTAAAGTGTGGCTGGGAGCGGGTGGTACGGGGTTCGATTCCCCCCGCCTCCACGATCCTGCTCGGACACACCCGGTGGCGGACCCGAGGGAATGAGCGCGTCAACCGCAACAACCATCCGATTCGGGCCGGCGACATCATCGGCACCCACAACGGCACGATCTACAACGCCGACTACTTATTCTGGCGGTTCAAACTGCGGCGCTTCGCCCAGGTGGACAGCGAACTGCTTTTTCGCCTGGCCCACAACGCCGTCCGGGACGACCGGATTGATATGGAGAGGTTCAGGGCGCGCCTGGAACTCTGCCGGGGCCAGATAACGGCGGTGCTCGCGTCCCGGCTCGATCCCGAAACCATCCTCGTGCTCAAGGGTAACAAGCCGCTCGAACTGCGGGCCCACCGCCGGTACCGGGTGGTGCTCTACGCCTCGGACCCGGCCTTCCTGGACGCCGTCCTGGCCGACGAGCGCGGATGGCGGGAGCTGCCTGTTCCTGCCATGAGCATGGTTGTGTTCAGGCACGAGGATCTTATGAAATTCTCGAGGGAGCCTCTCGAGTTCATCGCTCAGGCAAAAAGGGGGAAAGCACCATGACAGAATCGGCAATGAACCGAAGAGAACAGTCAATGAACCCCAATGAACCATCGAAGGAGAACACAACAGGCATCCTGAGACTCTTCGTCTACGGCACCCTCAAGCGGGGCTACTGGAACCACGACCGGTTCTGCCGGGGCGTTCTGGATGTACAGGAAGCCGTGGTCCGCGGCCGCCTGTGCGAGATGCCCTCCGGCATCCCCGTCCTGCAGGTGCCGGAAGAGGACATCATCGCCCACGGCACAGCCGACCCGCTCGCCGACGTGGCCACACAGGCGCGCTTTGCCGAGGACCTGGCATCCATCCTCGAGCCGGTCCCGGAAAACGCCACAGCGGGCGACTGTGGCCCCGTGTACGGGGAGCTTCTCACCTTCGACGACCCCGAGACCCGCCTGCCCGCCATCGACCGCCTTGAGGGCTTCCACCCGGGCGATTCTTGCCTTTACCGCCGTGTCTTGGTGCTGGCCTACGCAGGGAAAGATTCCATCCCTGCATGGCTTTACATGGTAATGGATGCCCATGGTGCACGGGCCATCCCGGGCGGTTCTTGGCCCGGGGGGAACTTTGCCAATCGCACCGTTTCCTGGTAGAAATTGTTTGACATTGGTAGTAAATGCGTTATACTATAATCTCTATGGTGATACTGGGCTTGGCCAAAACACTTCCGAAAAAGAGGTCCAGCTGATGGATGAGAATGCAAGTGACGTAATGAACATCGATGATCTCGCGGAGTACCTCAAGCTTCCCAAGCCAACGGTTTACAAGTTAGCGCAGAGTGGCGAATTCCCTGGTAAGAAGGCTGGGCGGCAGTGGCGTTTTCACAAGGATGCTATTGATAGATGGTTATCGGAGAAACCTGCTGTAAGGGGGACTAAGCACAACGATGATTAGGCTCCGGGAAGGAAATAGAACCAGCTTCACGCGATATGCGTGGAAAATGCCCAGGGTATGCCGGCATGTTGTCGGGCCTGCTGGTAAGTATTCCAGGAGAAGGAATGCCAAGGCTCGAGCGAGAGGAGGCAACCAATGAGCACCTCCCGTTTTTCTTTTATAGACCTTTTTTCAGGATGTGGCGGCCTATCACTTGGCTTGATGAATGCCGGTTGGCACGGGATTTTCGCCATTGAACAAAGTCCCGATGCCTTCAAGACCCTCATGCACAACTTGATCGAGGAAGGTGAGCACAACGCGGGAAACCCCCGCTTTAGCTGGCCTGGTTGGCTTGAAAAGGGGCCCCACGAGGTAGCGGAATTCGTGAGAACGCAACGGCAGCGGCTGGTGGAAATGAGCGGGGAAGTACAGCTTGTTGCCGGTGGTCCTCCATGCCAAGGTTTCTCTTTTGCGGGCAAGCGGACAGGGAAGGACCCGAGGAACGAGTTGTTCAAGCATCACCTCGAGGTCGTGGATATCCTTCGTCCTGAACTGGTGTTAATGGAGAATGTCCAGGGTATAGACACTGCATTCGGGGCTGGCAAGAAGCCACGGAAGAAACAACGTGGTAGGCCGAGGAAGAGCTACGCGAACCGTATCCGCGAGGCACTCGAAGAACACGGTTACGAAGTTCAACAGCACGTCTTAAAGGCAGCTGACTTCGGGGTTCCCCAGTTTAGGCCGAGATACTTCACCCTTGGAATCCGGGAAGATCTTCTCCTCGGGATGGACGAACCCGATCTCCAGGAAGTGCTTGCCAAGATGCGAAATGGTTTCCTCAAGCATCGTGGACTACCGGTGCGCCGCCCCGTGACCGTGGCCGATGCCATATCCGACTTAACGACAGATGGCAAGGAACTCGTCGAATGCGTGGACGAGGAATCACCGCCAGGGTTCAAGGAGATCGTATACCAGGGGCCAGAGACCCGTTACCAAAAACTTATGCACGCGGGCATGAACGGCCGGGCGCCGAATAGCCTCCGCTTGGTGAACCATCGCCCCGAGACCATTCAACGATTCCAGGAGATACTCTGCACTTGCCGAAAGGGTGTCCAGTTGTCGGAAGAAGATAGGGCCCGCCTCGGTATCAGGAAAACTGCCATCGCACCCCTGGCCCCGGACAAGCCTTCGCATACCCTCACTACGCTTCCAGATGACTTGCTGCACTACGCCGAGCCGCGAATACACACGGTTCGCGAGCATGCCAGGTTGCAGTCATTTCCAGACTGGTTCGAGTTCCTGGGCAAGTACACCACCGGTGGAGATAGGCGGGCGAAGGAATGTCCACGCTACACGCAGGTTGGGAATGCCGTGCCCCCCTTGTTGGCCGAGGCCATCGGGGAGGCGCTACTGTTAATTCTCGATGAACTCCAAGCATCACGATCCATGGGCCAGCGTGCAAAGCTTGCGAGGCAAGCAAGAAGCGTTTGTCGTGGGGGGGCGCAATGACGATGGAAGCCAAGAACAACGATTTCCTGGTTGACCTGCTAGCACTCCAGCAAGATGGCAAGCAAGCCATCAGTGCTCCCACGAACTGGACGACGCAAGAGCCACTCCTCGAAGTGTCTACCGGGATAGACATGATTATCGGGCAACTTTGCGACACGATTCTCCGGGATGGCGGCAACAACAGTGTTGCCAGGTGGCATTTTTTCATCGGCTCGCCTGGCAACGGCAAATCCGCTGCCATGGGTAAGCTCTGCCGCTACCTCGTTAGGAACCGCTCGTGCCGCGTAATGGACGAGAACAACGTCCCCATCGAAGAGCTTGAACCTACTGCGGTACCTTATGCATTGCGCGTCTACGAGGAAGGGAACCCTTTCGCGTCAGCCATGGTTGTCCAGGATGCATCGGTAGTACGCAATCCATTTGCACCCGATGTTGACCCTGCCAGTGAACTCGTAGCCACGCTTGAGGAGGCCTGGGGAAAAGGGATTTCCCTCGTAGTGTGTACAAACCGCGGGGTGCTCGAAAAAGCTTACCGGGAACGCTACCTCGACCGGGAGTTTAACACGAAGTCGTGGTTCAAGATAATGAAGGAATTCGTCGAGAACGGGGACGTAACCACGGAAGGCGAGCTGGAAGGGGATTGGGCCTTCAATGGCCGAAAGCACGTATTCATCAGGACCAAGGTTACGTTCAGTTTCCTTGACAACCACAGCTTATTACTGGGTGACGACGTTTTCGACCGCCTTGTCCAAAAGGCTACCAACGAGTCTCGCTGGGCCGCTTGTGCGGACTGTGAACAATCTTCCCTTTGCCCGTTCAAGGCGAACCGTGATTGGTTAGCCGACGAAGATGCAAGGGCTAAATTCCTACACGTGCTGCGACGGGCCGAGGTCCTCTCGGGGCAAATCATTGTTTTCCGAGAGGCATTGGCATTCTTATCCCTTGTGCTCGCGGGCTGCCCCAGGGATTACGGTAACAACCACCCATGCCAATGGGTGCGAGAAAAAACACGGGTTAATGACATCTTTGCACTGGCAATGCGCAGGATTTACATGAGCGTGTTTGCCTCGTTTTCGTCGTACGGACTGGAAGTTGAGCCGAAGTTCCGTGAACGGCAGATCGAGGCCTTCTCGTTGCTCGATAAGCTCGCGAGGGAATGTAACCATGATGCAAGTAGATACCTTGAGCACGTGATGAACGGCTCACCGCCATCGACAGATGTCGGTGTCAGGCGGTTGACCGGGCCACAGGGCTTCCTAGCGGAGATCGATCCTTGGTGCGAATGCCTACCGCAGGAATTCCTCGATGAATGGGACGGCAATCTCTCCGTCACGGCGGCGTGCGAACATCCCCTGTTCACCGAGATTGAAAAACGGTGCACCCAAACATGGAGCCAGCTTGAAGAATTGATCGAGTCTACACCATCGCACGAGGCTCCACGGTGCTACTGGGCACTTCGAAGGTGGAGTAGTAACTTCCTCGTGCATTTTGGCGGACTACTCGAAGGCCGAACCTGTTGGGGCAAGGAACTGGACGAATTCATCAAGGTGCTCGAAACGATTGTCAAGGACCCGGCCCAACGGACAACGGAGGAAAAACGCCGTATCCGCGAGTTAGACAGGCAACTGGAGGCACTTCTTGCGGCTGGAGCAAATGAACATTCGGGCCAAGATGCCGTTCCCCTTTCCGAGGCCGTTACGCTGTCCGGTCGCTGGGTGTCCGACAATCTCAGGCCGCGGATCGACGCAAGCAGGAAATCAGGAAGTCTTTCTATCGCGGTCAAGTTCCAAGGTGGCGAGAAGGCGGCCCTGGGTGCCCGGGCGTTCCTATGGCTGAGCAAGCACTTACATGGCAAGCTGGACACGAGGTGTTTCCCGCGGGAGTTGCTCACTGGTGTGGTTGATGCCAGGATCAGGGCATCGGCAAAAGGACGCAAAGCGTACGCGTTTGCTGACGATGATGTTGAACTGCTGATTGGTGCTGGCGATGGTGACGTATTTAGACTATCCCGTTTTGATGGAGATGTCCATGTCGAGTAGCACGGATGACAGCCTGTACCCCGTAAGTGCAAACGAACCCAAGGTTCATCCCTTGGTTCGTAAGAGTTTCGCTTTCGTGCCGTCGGCAGGAATGCGCCTCGCCCCGGAAATCCTCGTACTCGAGTTTTTCCGCGAAGTGTTTTTCCCCACTCATTACGGCTCGACAGGCGGAAAAGATCTTGACCCGGACGAACTGGCCGAGGACAAAACGCACCTTTATACGCCCGGCGAGAGGGCAGTGCTCCATGCCCTGCGGGGCCGCCGCCGGAAGTCCCGTAACGCGAAATCAAAACCGTTTTTCGCACCTTCGTACCCTGCATTGGCCAAGAACGGATGGCTTGGGAAAAACCGTGAACGCGTGATTGTCAATTTCCTCCTCGGGGGACCAATAGCCCAGCACCTCTGGGGAGGAGGAGAAACGGAGGACAAGAAACGCGAGCAAGAAAGCCTGGCGGAGACACTGGTCCATACTCTCGTCGGGCACAATTCGTTCCGCGATGACGACCCCCATGGAAAGGATATTCTATCTGTTGCCTTGCGGGAAGCCTCCTTCGAAATAGACGGGGCTGTCGCCAAGGAAAACATCTTCTCCAAGACACGGCCGGATGCAGTCATGAGAATTCCCCGTGACGAACTGTCGGAGCGAATATTCAAGGACCTGATCGCATTATGCGAGCTAGAAGGAAAAGTGCCGCGCATGCAATGGCTGCAAGTATTCATGACGTTCCTTCGCTTTTCCATGCCAATGTGGCTGTTAGCCCAGATGCGAATTACGAGCCTACTGCATGAGTACCTTCTCGCCGTTCTCGATCAAGGGGCACATATTGAATCGAGTCGCATCGAGCGGGAAATTGGTGGTCGTAACCGCGGCCTTTTACATCCTTCCCTTACTCCAACGCGGGAAATATTCGAGAAAACTGAGCAATACATGAAGAAAAGGGTGGAGCTGAACATCCTCCTGTACCTCCTGGAACGTACCAGGACGGGGATGATTACCAACAAGCGGCTCGAGATACAAGGTGCAGGGTCAGGCGTGTTGACCGTAGAACAATTATTGCAAGTTGCCCGGGAAGCCGTAGGTGACATGAAATCGAGCAAGTGGTTTCGAGAAGAAGCCGTGGAGGAAAAATTCCAAGATTTCCTTACCAGGAAGGCAGAACAACATGCTACATGGCGTGACCCGTTGAAAAAGGGGCAGGGGAAAAATATCGACGAGTTCTTCCGGGTCTTGTATCGCGACAACCTGGGTGACGAAGTAGGTGGCTACCTCTTGCTTCCCGAAGGCCGGGGACGCACCCGCGGGTTCCGCGTATTTCCAGGACAACTCTTGCTAAAAACAATTGCGTTCTTGGCTGCCCATGACAAGCAAACCAACAGTACCACCAGGGGGGGAGGGAGGCTGGTGCTAGAGGACGTCGAGAATCATTTCCAGCAGTACGGCATTGATTTCAGTTACGCCGCCGACGCGAGGCCTTTGCTCATGCGGGAATTACAGGCAATGGGATTGCTCACGGGTAGCCCGGACGCTGGCAGTAGCGTTGCCGTGGCATGCCCATACTAGGCGAGGAAGTAGAAGGCATGTTAACCATTTCATCAGTACTGGGAAGGCTCATCAAGGAGTACCAAGAGGATGCCTTGGCTAACGACAGGGACAGTCGCCTCGTGGTCCCCGGCCTTTCCGCCAAGATTGCCCGGGAAGTCCACGAGTACCTGGTGGGCAATGGCATCACTTCCTACCTAGTCATAGGGGACGAGCTTGCACCGGACGAGGAGAAGTCCTGGATTAGGCCCGTGGGCCTAACCAGTAAACGAATAGGTTCTTTCGTAGCCGTCGCTTGTCCTGGCCAATTAGCACAAATACAGGATTCGATCCGTGGCTCGGGGGGAACTATCCGTGCCGTTGCTTTCTCGGAAGAATGGCCGTGGATCGATGCTGGAAGCGAGGCATTCCGTTTCGATGGACCAGTGTTAAGTGCTCTGGTTTCCCGCTGGGATGGAACACTGGAACAACGAGAATGGTTGAGCGATTTCGTGTTGAAATGCCTCATCCCGGCCACCCGTGCCTACCCGCGACGTGCAGGCTTGCTGCTGGAGGAGGTCCTTGGGCAGTTTTCCCCGTCGCTGTACCCGGAAATAGGAGACGTGCGGCTGAAGATGCTTTTCCACGCTGGGTTGCCCTGTCCAGGGGCAGTGGATGCGTTACCACCGGTCGACAAGCTCATTCGCGTTACGTCGAGGCTCTGCGAGCGTATCGTCGACCGGTGCCGCAAGGAAGATGACGTACGGCAATTAGCCTTGCTCATGGTACAGGAAGTGTTTCCAGGAGATGAACAGGACGAGGCAACTGGCTCCTTGAATGTTTTCCTGGACGCCCTCGGCCAAAGTAAGACACTTGACCTGGGACCACTGGCCTTCTTTGGGTGTTGGGCAGGCAACCCCGAACACTGGTTGAGGCTTAATGCTCCCCGGCTTGAACGGCTTTTCGAAATTGAGCCCCGTGAACCCGCGGAGGTAACCTACCGGGTCGAGTGTGACCGGGCTATCATTTCTGGGAGGGGAAATGCCATAGCAACGTTCCACGGCGAGGAAGTCCTTTTCTCTGGCACATACAGGTTGCCACAGGACGAGCTTGACCGATACGACTGGACGATTCGCCTGACCTACCGTCGAAGTGTGCTTGCCTCGGAAAGCATCGGTGAGGCCGAAGGGAGTTTCTGCTTCCTGCTCGATACGGCGGAGGCTTTCAGCCGCTACAGGACGGGTTTGCCATTGAAGCTAGCCTTGCTTTCAGACGGGGAAATCCGTGCGGAGAAAAGACTGAAACTCCATTTGTGCGGTGATGGTAGGCCGGCTTTTGCCCTTGTCGAGCCGGGCTTCGAAGTTGTTGATGCAAGTGTTCGCGACGAGGACGAGGTACCTGACAAGAAAATCGAGACAGACGAAGCGGTTTACGTCTACTTGTTTTCCCTGGACGGGGAAGAGCCAAGGTTCCTGGATCAAAACGAGAACGAACAATCGCTTATCGAGACAGGACAACGGGGAATCTGGCGTTCCGGTGACAGGTTAGACCCTTCGGACGAGGCCAGTGGCCAGGTAATCCGGCTATGCGAGTTCGGAGAACTGAGCTCGGTAATCTGCTTCGAGGCCAAGGACATAGAGAGAGGCGAGTTCACCCTCGAAGATGAACTAAGAGTCCAGGTCGCCGGCGAACGCAACGGTAGGATCAAGGAAATCCTGGAAATATTTGAGGGAGCGAGACGGGAGCCCTACCGCCGGCTTGGAAAACTCAACGATGCTTCGCGCAGGCGCATCTTGCTTGCCTCCGACATGACGAACGAGCGGGGATGGCGCCCCCTCTTGGTGGACTTGCTTGGTCCTGGGTATGACAGTCCTGGTATAATCGGAGACTACGTTACTTACCGCGGGACCATAAGTGCGCCTGGATTTAACGGGTTGATATTGCCAAGCCAAGCAGTTGAATTACTGCGGGAATATGCCTCGGTTAGGTTCGAGCTCATAAATGCAACGCGGGAAACCCTCGAACCCGTCGGCAATACTCTTGAACATCCTGGTTATGCTACCCATCCCGTTTACGTGGACGGGCACGCGGGGGAAACCGAGGAACTCCTCGCGCGGTACTTGCGGAAGTACCGCGCGATACTCGGTTACGTGGAACAGGAACGAGAACGGCTAGAATGGGCCCAACTTTTCGTGTTGGTTTACTTGGATTGCGTTGTCAACTGGGATAGCAGCGCCCTACGAAATAGTCTTCTTCTCGTTGGACCATGGCACCCGCTCATTCTTGCCAAGCGGTACATGGTCCAGGCCGCGTTGGTTGCCCGTGCACAGCGACTGGGAGAAAAAGATGGCAAGGCATTCAGGCAGCTCACGGTACTGCTAAAGGGAATTACCGGTTACAGGTGGATTCCCGGCCTTCACCGAAACGACAAGTTGCTAGAGCCTTTGCACGTATCGCCGTCTTCCGATCCGGGATGGCACGTGGCCATCAAGCAGGATCTTGGCACGATTGCTGCCCAGGCAGGTGCGGGATCACTTGAGGGGATACTCGAACGTATCAGGGAGCGGCTTGGGCTGGAAACACCTATTCTCGAGGGAAGCACGGAGGACCTCGCGTGCTCTGGGATTGCCAGCTTCATGCGTGCTTTCCCCTCGAGACGGTCACTCGGCATCAGGGTTCGGCGGGGATACTCCACTACCGATGTCGTTTCATCCATAGACCGCTTTCTCCACGCCGACGAAAGCCCGACCGAGATGGGGCAACAGTTGCCCGGTGGAATACGCCTTTTCTGCGAAGAGCCCGTTGCTGGTGCCGAGGATATCAAGTGGTCAGGCCCACCGATCCTGGTATACCACTACGAAGACGATGAACGCTGCTTCCGCGAGATGATGCCGGATATTTACCTGCTGGCCCCGACGCGGGAGATCTCGTTTAGGCCGGCAACTGAACGGTATGATTTGCCGCGTGGTGTTGGGAAGCAATCCGTTTTCAACGAACCGCTGTCTTGGCTTACCGAGGGGCAGGCCCAGTTACCAAGCAGCGTCTCCCAGGAATTCGATGCCCCGCCCCGGGAACAGGATGGCCTTGGCGAGGCGTATGTCGGGGCAACGTCAAAGGTATGTGAAGTCCTGCAGAACCGGGTTGTAATGGTTCGTTCCGTGAACTTGCCGCAGCGCCTGGACTGCCCCTGGGCGGTGGCTCCGGGTGGTGGACTTGACCCCGCGATTTTCGTCAAGTACGTCCGGGACGGGGCCACCCGTTCCCTCCAAGACCGCGCACTCTGGGATTACAAGGTTGATATCGGGAATTCCCAGAATACTTACTACGTCCTCTCGACAATACCCAGGGGATTCGCAGTTGCAGTCAATGGATTCTTTGGCACGGGCGACGTTGCTGGCAAGTTCATCGAAGAACTCGGCGCACTGGGAATTGCCATAGGTGGAGAAGCCCTAAAGTCCGGTCGTCATGCCCTTGGAGTCGTCGGCTTGGTCGGTACGATTCGCCTGCTTAATGGTACCGGCGGAAATGGCAAGGGGGCTTTCCGGCAAGGCGGGAACTGCGTGGGTTTCTTGGTTCCCGTTGACTCTTTTGTATCCTTCTTCGGCAGGAAGCCGGGATCAAGGACCAAGATAGACGAACACTCCAGGAGAACAGATCTCCTGGCAATCCAGCTTGTGTTACCTGGAAATGGTGAAGACCGTCTCGGTATCTACGCGTGTGGCATCGAGTCGAAATTCGTATCTCGCTCCCTCTCCCAGCCAAGGGCGATAGAAGCCCTTGAACAAGCACGAGCGTCGGTGGAGCAATTCCGGGCCCTGGTCGAGGTAAGCCTCGAACACGGGGCAATGCCAGAGCGGCTTGGGTTGCTTGCGATTCTCAGGTTTGGGCTCCGCATTTCCAGTCCAAGCAAGCAAGAGGAGATCCAGGCATGGATAGAGACCGAGCGACGAGTTTTCCAGGCAGTCCTCCAGGGACAGTACGAGTACAGGCAGGCCGTGCACGACGCCGTGGTAGTGTCCACGGAAGGACAGTTGCCTGGTACTGCCGAGGCTAACACGTTGCCCGGGGGAATGTGGATACGGATTAACCAGGGCCATTGGCCAGGTGTTTCGGACACTCCCCAGTTGGATGAAATACGGGAGCAGGTTTCCCGGCTATTCGGGATTCCGTGGGACGGGTGTGGACAACACGGGGATGACGAGGAATTGCCACCCCCAGATGTTGTCCATGGACCGTCACCAGCTATTATTACCCCGACCGTTCCAGCAGGAGAACAGCCGAGTTCCCGCGAAGAAACGGATAACGCCCAACCGGTTGAGGCGGACACGGGGAGGCAGGCAAGTGGTAGCAGCCAAGATGTTTTGCCCATCGACCACGGCGGGGCGGCGAGCCCACTTAAAAGAATCCTCTTGGGGGTAGACGATGCCCGTCGCCCAGTTTTCCTTGATCCCCAGTCGCCTATTGATCCCCTGGATAACTTGAACCTCATGGTGTCCGGGTCCTCGGGAACGGGTAAGACCCAACTACTAAAATATCTGGTCTGCAAAATCCGCGAGCAGGGAAAGAACGTACTCATCCTTGATTTCAAGAATGACTTCGCCAGTGACCCCGTGTTTGCGGACCGGGCGTCCCTGGAGCGCGTTTTTGTTAGCTTTGACGGGTTACCGTTCAATCCCCTTATCCCTTACCCCGTCCAACATCCAGGTACGGGGGAATCGCTGGTCCAGGTTGGCCAGCATATCTCCGGCATAGCGTCGGTCCTGAAACGAACGTACGGTCTAGGTGCCCAACAGCAAGTAGCGGTAAAAAATGCCATTGTCGATGCCTTCTCCGCCATGGGTATCCCGACTTCTGGCACGTCGAAGTTCAATCCATCCATGGACTTCCCGGATCTGGGTAACGTAGGTGAAACGCTTCACGGTTCCAACATCCGTGCATATAACCGGCTCGATCCCCTGTTTACCCTGGATATCTTTAGGCCATCACGCAGGCGTGACTCTTTCCATGCTCTGGTGAACCGCTCCATGATCCTTGACCTTAGCCAAATCCCCAGCGATGAAATCAGGAACACCCTTGCAGAACTGGTGGTCTTGTCTGCCCATGCCTATTACAATGCCCAGCCCCATTCAGGTGCTATTCGACAGGTGTTAGTCTTCGACGAAGCCCACCGCGTTCTTGGGTCTGGTTTCATGACCAGCCTCGTACGCGAATGTAGGGCATACGGGGTGGGCATGATCCTGTCATCCCAGTACCCGACCGATTTCCCGGGCGAAATTTCCAGCTCGATGGCTACCAAGGTATTGCACGGCAACGGCAGGGATGCCGATAGGGTAAGGGCCATTGTCCAGCTAATAGGCTGCGCTGGGCGCGAGGCCGACGTGTCAAACCTCGACAGGTTCCAGGCTTTCGTGGATAACCGCCATTCTCCACATACCTTGATCCGGACGATGAACTACCCCCTGTACCTTGTATGGTCCTTCTTGTTGCAACACGGGGAAGCAACCCGCGAAGAGATTGCCAACCTTGAAGGCATCGACATTAACAAGCTGCCGATCAATAACCTCGTGCGACAGCTTGAACGACTTGGTTTAGCCGAGGAGAAAGAAGGCCGCATCCGGCTCCTGCAACGCTATGAGTAACGCAAGGGAAGACAACAGGAACCGGGTACTGCCCATACAACGGGAGACCTTGTTGGAATTCCGGAGAAGGCTGCTTGCCTGGTACGCGGATAACGGTAGGAACCTCCCGTGGCGACGGGGTTCTGCCTCGAAGTACAAGCTGGTGATTTCCGAACTCTTACTCCAGCGAACAAGGGCTGAAACGGTAGCCGACTTCTTTGATACGTTCTTCAGCCAGTACCCCTCGTGGAAAAAACTGGCCGAGGCCAACGAACCTGAAATCGGCCGGGTCATCCGGCCCATTGGGCTATGGAAACGGCGGGCCCTAACCCTCAAGCAGTTGGCAACGGTAATGGCAAAGAGAAACGGCAGGTTCCCGAGAACCAGGACGGAAGTAGAAGCCTTGCCCGGGGTCGGCCAATACATCGCCAATGCAATCTTGCTCCTTTGCCACGGCGAGGCGCAACCATTGCTCGATGCCAACATGGCAAGGGTGCTGGAGCGGGTATTCGGCCCCAGGAAGCTCGCAGATATTCGTTACGATCCTTACTTGCAGGACCTGGCATTCGAGGTCGTGCAGTGCAAGGAGGCAAAGGAATTAAACTGGGCAATCCTGGATCTTGCCGCTTCCAAGTGCCTTCCAAGAAAGCCGCACTGTAACACTTGTCCGTTGGAAGTGGTTTGCTTGAGAGTGCGTAAGGATCGCACCATTGGGAGAACAGATACTAATGCTAATTGGAAATAAGGAGGCTCAATTTCAGAATGCGTCCGTCCTGATTACAAGGGGGTTAGGTTTTATTGGCTCTAACCTTGCCTGTCGTTTTGTCACATTGGGAGCAGGTTAGCTCTTAATGGAGTCGAGGCCGCAGACAAACAGGAAAAAGTTACTATAACAGGATGAGGTAATTTATAAAGAATGGGTGGAATGCTAATGACCATCAATCTTCAAACAGACATGTTTGAAACACTGGATGATTCTCATACAGCGTTGTGTCTAACATTGATTGGTGGAATTATAAAACAGAAAAGGGGCCATGGTCAGATCCATACTACAGGGGGCCAAGGAGATCATGCACAACTTTTTGGGGGTCAAGTCTGACGATGCACCAAGTGGCCTCACAGGCAGGATCTCTTTCGATCGAACGAGTTGTCTTTTTTCAGCCCAGAACTTTCGCGGAGGACAACTACCAGACCACAACGGGGCATGAGCAACAGTGGGTGCCGTGGGCAGCACTCTTTCTTGCTCCATTAGCCCGAAATATGGGACTGAAAGTCAACCTCATAGACGCCCGGGTTGAACCTACAAAATGGGTAGAACATATATCTGCGCTGGGGCCAACAGACCTTCTTGCGGTTTCTGTAATGACGGGGCACGCAATCCGGGATTCTGTGCGTGCCAGCAAGATCGCTCGCAACTGTGGGAGTAAGGTTATTTGGGGAGGTCCCCATGTGAGTCTGTTCCCAACAGAAACACTGGAACAAGCCCTTGTTGATGCTGTGATATCAGGGTTTGGGTATATTCCTTTCACCCACCTCCTCATGTCAGTAAGGGAAGACAAATGGCCTCAGCAGAATGAGATAGGTCTCTTGGTAAAATCTACTAATACTCTTGATAAGCATCATACTCCATCCAAATATGTCCAAGTACCTTTAGACACACTTCCTCGACCATATCTTGACTTAGTTGGTGTCCATCCAGAAACGGCCTTTTTAAGTGACCGTAAATGGTAATAATTCTCATTAGCACACCTGTTCATCGTTTTAGACCGGGCAAAAGACAAAATTTGACACGACTACAACCGGTTCACACTCAAATCCGACGACTCTGAACCCACCTCTCCTGTAAAATGTCAATCCAGGCCTGAACCGTATAGTTCAGGCCAACTCTTTTCGGGCCAATGTCAGCAAATTGGCCGAGACTATCGAAGCCCAGACATAACTCTTGAAGGAATCATACCCTTTCCAGAGGCAACGATCTAATCCGAACACCCTCTTCAGCCAGGAGATGCCTGACTCTATGCCAGCGCGAAACTTCTTCAGAACCTTGTAGACATTGGTACTGCGACACATAGCTTTTTCAGTAAGGCCACGTCCTTTGGAAAAACAGACATCTTTGATGCCTTGCTTTTTGGCTGCTGCCAAATTGTCTTGCGAGGCAAAACCACCATCCAGGGCTACCTTAAGGGGTGGGCGTTTATAAATCTCTTCCTGGCGCTCCAGCATAGTCTGCGTTAACGTTGAATCAGCCGGATTGCCGTCCAGGATTGTACAGTCGAGAATCAGGTTGGAAGCACCACCGGTCAGGCAGATTTTGTGACCATAATAGGTGTCTCGTCTATCCTTTACGATAATATCGGTATGTGGCTCAAACAGCGAAACCAGTTTCTCTGGAGCCGACACTGATTCTCCATGAATCACCCGCCTGGTTGCCTGACAAATAATTTGCCGGATAAGGGGCAGGTAATGGCAAAGTTCCTTTCTGATCGACTCGGCCAAAACCATTTCTTCTATTGTTGCGGGTTGATAATCTTCCAGCGCCTTTTGGGCTGCCCCTGCATAGCCAACGGTATTTTCAACCATCTTGATCAAAATCATGTAGGCCTTCTTGCGCTGCTTAGCGTTCTTGGCATTCATTACTTCGAGGCGACGTCGTTTACTGCTCAGGGAATGGTCCATAAAAGAAAACTGCAAGCTGGAAAGACCATCCTTCGCCTTATTCAGGATTCTTATTATAACCCGCACCGAGTCCCACAACAACTCAGAGTCATAGGGAGAGTGGATGTTGGATTCTACCACTGTACAATCTATCCGCACTTTGCGGCCATTCTCAATTTTATTTTTCATCGCATACTGAAGAAGAATACCATTGACCTCTTTCCAAGTTGCAGCCGAGATTGTCTTAATCGTTCCATTTAGGGTGGATTTGGCATACGCCCTGCCAAAATCAAATTTACAGAACGTACGGTATGCCTTGGAATCTTCCAGATGAAAGGCAAGTTCCTCGTAACTGTACCCCTCCATTTGTTTGATAATAGCTGCGCAGATCACTTGTTCCGCGCTCATGCCAACGGCACCGGTGTCATTATCAGCACGTCCGAGATCTTGTGCCACAAGTTCATATATGGTAGGATTCTCATCCAGAATGCGACTGATCGTTTCCAGTTCTTTCACTTTGGGGTGGGTGGTGGTTGCTTCAGGAAGCGGGAGCTGCTTTTTGCATGTTTTGCGCATCTGAAAAGGCCTCTTCGTCTATATTGTTAAATAAAATCGCGTGCTTGCCATTTTATTTAAACCATAAAACACGAAAAAAATCCACCTCAATTTTCTATTTTTTTGTTATAAAATCAACCTGTTACTGCCAGCTGAACGGACACTAGTTGAAGATTGGGCACCATACCTCAACCCAGATGTGGCTATTGCTTCACGAACCATCAATCTAATTACGAGCGAAGGGTGTACTAGATCCTGTACCTACTGCTCGGAGCCACGTATGTCCGCCTCAACTTGGCTAACCCGTGATTTATCACATATGATTGCGGTTGCCAAAGACTTATGCGCTCGAAGTGGTGCGAACGGCGTGAAGCTACACGATCCCAATTTTTTCCATGACATGTCACGAGCACAGCAGTTCTCTCGCTTATTCGCCGAAAAAATTAGCTTGCCATGGGCTGCAACGATGCATCCTTCCGATCTTGATCATGCGTCGAGCAATTATCTTGATCAATTGGCAAGCGATGGTCTTGTGCGCGTGTTAGTGGGTCTGGAAAGTCCTGATCCAGCGATCGTCAGACTTGCAGGCAAACAGTATGACCCAACAGGAATCCCTGAACTTGCCAAGAAGCTTGCCAAGGCACGCATCCGTGGCATGTTTACTTTCATTGTCGGATGGCCTGATGCAGACCCAGCACATTATAGCCGCACAATTGAATCTGCGTTTGGTATTAGGGATATTTGGGAAGAGCATCAAGCCAAGATCCACTTTCTTGAACCCTGGCCCGGCACCCCGATTTACAGACTTTTATCCCGCCGTGGATTCTGCTTTCCGCAAACGCTCCATGAGTGGGCTAATATCGACTATTATCGGGCAAAGTATGCAATGATCCACGATCCTGAAAGACTTCAGGAGATTCGAAATGCGAATAGGAGACTATCGCCCTATGTTAATGCCTAATCCAGATCCTATTTTCTTACGCGCTTCGGTTTCAGACCGTTGTAATTTGCATTGTATTTACTGCCCGAAAACCGAAGGCATGGAAAATAGGGTGCCATCTAACCTCCGAGGGCATAGCCTGCATATTTCACAAGTATGGTTTTCGTAGCTCCTAAAGGAGGAAATTGGCGTAGAGTTATTTCATTTTCATTTTGCTGTACCAAAGTTGTTGATATCCTCAAGGAAATCATCGTTTTTTGGATACATCTCCAACAAAATATCCGTATTTGCTCTATTTTGGGCGCACCTCTCCACGCAGGCCTTAATTTCTTATTAAAATTGGAGCCTATTCAGACTACGATCGGTATCTTCTGCAAATTCCGATACACTTGCCTGAATATTTCCATATATGGGTACCCGCCTGCATACGAAATCCAGATTTTCCGGACGGTTATTCGAACCTGGGCCCCGATTTTAAACAGCTTCAAACGAATCGTCTCGCATTGTGCTCTCGCCATCGTTGTGCCGGAAAGACCTATGCGCCGCAAGGTCTGCATGAGAACATATGCTATCGAAGAAAAATAGAGCCGTAACTGATTTGCTCTCATTTTTGCCGAACTGGTTCGATCGGCAAACAACATCAGCTGTTTTTCTTTGATACGATTTTCCATGTCTCCACGGGCGCAGTATTCATCCTCGTAGAGAGTACGGGCGTCATATTTTTCTGTGCTCAGCGAAGTAACAATAAACCTGGGATTGCTTCGCCCTGCAAGTTGTTCGGCTTTGCCCACAACCCGGCGCGGCTTGCTCCATGAGTCAAGAGTCTGGTAGTGGAAATCTTTGAACCGCCGGGACGGCTCATTACTGCACTCAAACATAACTTTGGCTTCCGCCAGCTCAGTTTCAATCTCTTTGACAAGACGCTTATTCTTGGCAAGACCAAAGAGGTAATCTATGTTGCGCTCAGGGTCTTCGCACCAGGCCATGATAGATTCCCGGCAAAAACCAGAGTCACCACGAATAACAATTGTAACTTCCGGCCAGGCTGCACGAATACGGGTGATTATCCGTTCCAGCTCCTCCACGGTGCCTGCTGCACCGTCGATATTTGCTGGTCGCAATCGTGCGCAGAGCAATTCTTCACCGCAGAATATATAAAGTGGCAGGTAGCAGTAGGTATCATAATACCCATGGAAAAATCGCTCTTCCTGCCTGCCGTACAAAGGAATATCCGTTGCATCCACATCGAGGATGATTTACTTGGGCGGCTTCGGGTAACTCTCGATAAATGTATCTACCAAAAGAGCATCAATTGCCTCAGGATTCATGACAACCTTCTTGTAACGGTCTTGGGGGCCTGCGTCAGCCGGAGTTAACTCCAGGCGATTCAATGTGCTTTTCCCGGCAAGGGCACGCCCTTTGTCTCTTTGCAACAGTCGCGATTCCCCTGTTGGATCTGTTTTACCTGCCATAACCGCAAAAAGCTGGTCACGGGAAAGATCGTCATGATCATTGAGGTCTTCATAGCCGAGCGCAATACCAAAGACGCGCTGGGACACCAGATCTACTACGCTATGCTCTATGAGATCTTGATTCCGGTGGTCCGTAAAGCAGTTGGCGAAACGGCTGAGAATCCCGGTACGCTTTTCAACCTCACGAAGAAGTAATCCGCCGCCATCTGAGGTGATAGTGCCGCCGCTAAAATCAGCAAGGATTTCTCTGCGTCCAAGGGCTTGAAACTGGTAACGTTTTTTTGTACACTCTGTTTTCATAAGGTCGCCTCTGTTGTTTTGCTTAACATGTTGGAACCACGTTAATTATTACAACATTTGCGACCTTTTTTCATTATATTTGTGAAATATGCAGGATAGCCTTTCTGTTGATGAATACTGCATTAATTTGGAACATTTGGCCAGAAATGGTCTTCGCGGGATATCCTTTTCGGGTGGAGAACCTACTCTCAATTCTGACCTCCCTAAAATAGTCGCTCGAGCTGCTGAATTATTTGACCGGGTAGAACTGACCACCAACGGTCGATTTCTTACAAAAATGATTCCATCCCTCACTCCTTATCTCGATATTTTAAAGGTCTCTCTTGACGCGGTCGATTCGCAACTCGCGCATGCTATAAACAATGGGTCTATGGAGGATGTGGAGCGCGCAGTTGCCGCAATTAGATCTGGCTGCTCCGCAGGTATTCGGGTCGGGGTCAATGTGGTTGTAATGCGCTCCACAGTTAACCAAATCGAAGACATCATCGACCTATGTAAAAAAGTTAACTCTGAAGGCCTTCCCGGAAAAGTATATGTCAGCCTCTTGGATTTTTATTATTCAGAGGAACGACGGTTAATCTGGGAACAGGAGTTTTTTCCAATTGTGGAACTTGAAGCACGATTTATCTCTCGTTACGGTCCAAATGTAGTCCAAGAGCGCTTTGGTTGCCGTTTTTTTTGGTTTGATGCCGACGGGGTACAGGTAAGGCTCAAAGATAGCTATACAGTTACCCACCGCGCGGCCAAATGCAGAGACTGTCAGCATTATTGTCAGGAAGGTATTTATGGCTTGATGCATTCAATCGAGGGGTGGGTGACGACTTGCCCCAATGATGACCCCGCATATGGGGTCCACTTGTCTCCTGGCTTGTCTGCCGAAGAGGTTGACCTTCGGCTTGGTCCTTTGCTTAAGGATATTCAACAGGCAAAGCCAGACCATAACTCCTTCGTGACGATGCTTACTACACACGGTCTTGACCCAGCATTAGCCTCAGGCTGTACTTCTAATGATACTTCAGCCACGAAGGGGAAATGAAGATGAACGGCGAGCATATTTTATATTGTCAGGATAGAGGGATAATTCGTAGAGTTGATCGACTTATGTCTCTATATACATATGCTTGTGCTGTGTTTTTTGCTATATCCGTTCTTGCATCAGTTGTTCTGATTTGGCTTGGTTCAGTCACAACTGCTATTTCTATGTTTATCCTATCTACAGCTATTACAGGGTATGCTTATTCTTCCCTTCTTCAGCGTCAGCAACATATTAAAGAAATCACAGACAAAACTATCGATGCACTACAAAAAAGGTGGGATGAGCTTCGTAGGGATCAGGAGTTGATTAGCTTCTTTGCTGCTTCTATCGATCAACAAGATTTGAACGACAAGATAAAATTAAAGGTTCGCCTATTCATTGCGACAGTTCTTGATATGTACGCTCTTGTACTCCATTATATTAATCATGGTTATTTCATCCACGCTCAACATTTTGCTGCTATTTATGAGAACATGATCAAGTCCCTCTTTCGATATCCTCATATATGTGAAGTCTGGAAAAGCAGGGATGTATGGGGAAAGGGTTGCCTCAGGGATGAATATGGCGAGAGTTTGGTATATGTCGTAGATGAAGTGATTAAGGAAATAGAACAGGAGATGAATAAGGAAAAGACTATACCATGAGCAACACTATTCTCGTCATTGGCGCTTCAGGGTTTCTTGGTAGGCGGTTAGCTACTATCCGGGCGGATGGTAAGGTCGTCGGTACTTACAACCAACATCCGATATCAGGCCTTGAATTCCTAGATTTGTGTGACCCTTTACAGCTCAAAAGATTCCTTAACCGTTTTCAACCTTCTGTGGTTCTTTATGCGGCTGGCTTGACGGACGTAGATGCTTGTGAACGCAATCCTAATCTAGCTTGGAGGCTAAATGCTGAAGCTGCATCAGAGGTGGCGTCCTATTATGGGGTGAAAATGGTGTATTTCTCCTCAGACTATGTCTTCGATGGAATCAGGGGCCGTTATCGAGAAGACGAGGAACCTACCCCACTTAACGTGTACGGTCGAACAAAACTCGCCGGTGAGCGGGCTGTGCTTAACATTAACCCAAGAAATATTGTGGTTCGAGTATCAGGTCTATACGATTCGATAGGGATAAAAGGACAGAATTTTTCCAAAGTATTCCAGCCTACTGAACCAATTGAAGCAGATGACACCCGACTGTCCTGTCCTGTGCATGTTGAGGATGTCGTTACAGCTGTTCGTCTTCTTCTCAAAAGCAATGAGGGAGGTGTTTATCATGTTGCCGGGCCGGATGTATGTCAATCGGCGTATAGTTTTACGAGGAAGATCGGCGGGTACTTTTACGAGCTTCAGGCAAGAAGAAGCAAGCGGGTGGACAGGCAGTGTGAAGCGTAGCGGAACAGTGCCTGTCCAAGCCATCCCGTGGGCATGAGGCTGTGTGTTCATTCCAAATTCCTCCCTTCCAATTGTTTTTCAAAGTCCCGTAACCGGTAACTCTTTCCATCGATGTTGAACAGGTGTGCCCGGTGAAACAGGCGGTCCAGGATGGCGGTGGTGGCCATCTGGTCCCCGGCAAATACGTGGACCCAATCCTTGACGGAACGGTTAGAGGTGATGATGGTGCTGCCCTTCCGATAGCGGGCGGATACAAACTGGAAGAACAGATGGACCTCCTGACGGTCCAGCACCTGGTAGCCCAGCTCATCCACGATGACCAGGGCATTGCGCAGGTACGCCTGGCGGCGTTGTTTGATCACCGGGGTGTCGGATCGGCGCTTCATTTTGTGTAGCAGTTCCTCCAGTGTGAAACAGGCCACGCTATAGCCCAATTCGACGGCCCGGACGCCGAGTCCGGTGGCCAGGTGGGTCTTGCCCACCCCCGGCGGGCCGAACAGCAGGACGTTTTCTTTTTGCCGGATAAACTCCCCCGTTGCCAGGAAATCGATCCTCTCCTTTTCCACCGACGGTTGGAACATGAAATCAAAGTTGTCCAGGCGCATTCCCCTGGGCAGGCCGGACAATTTCAGGGAGGTAGCGATGCGACGCTCTTCCCGGTTTTCCACCTCCAGCGTCAGCACCCGGTCCAGGAACGCCAGATGGGAGGTTTGTTCCTTTACGGCACTCTCCGCCAGCTCTCCCAGGATGTCCAGGGTGTGCTGCATGTGGAGATAGGCCATGTGCTGTTTGATGCGTGCCAGACTCATCGGGCACCCCCCGTCAATTCCTGGTAGATGTCGATTTGTCGGGCGGCCACTTCCAACGCCCACTTGCGAACGGCATCACTGATGGGGATGGGGCTGGTCTCCAGGGTTTCCCGGTGAAGATGCACCATTCCTTTCGCTTCGGGCAGGTACGGGCATTCCCGGAGCAGTTCACCGTCATGGTAGATGCGAATCCGGGTGCCGATCCGTTGACACAGAACATGACGGTTGGTGTACCGGTACGGAAGCTGGTAGTAGTTCCCTTGGAAGTAGACGGTGCCGTCCCGACGAACCCGGGTCCGTTTCTCTGCAGCGGGTATTTCCGGAAAGACCGTCGGTAACGGTCTCAGAAAGCCCTGTTCGTATGCGTAGCTTTCCTGTACCGGAAGGCCGGTCGCTCCGCATCGCCAGTGCGCTTCCATCCGTGTGCACACCCGATCCAGTTCATCTTGAATGGATTGGATGCTGTCATATACTCGCCGGCGGGGCTGAAGCCGGGAAAAGATGTCCTGAATCCTCTTCTCCACTTTGCCTTTGTCCGTGGCTTTCCCGGGACGGGCGGGGAATACGCCGATACCCAGGCTTTCCATGTAGCGCTGATACCGCTTTGTCAGGGTCGATGTCTGCCCCTGCCAGTGAATGACGGCACTTTTCAGGCAGTCCGGTCGCACGGTACGCGGCAGACCGCCCAGTCTGCGGAAGGCTTCCTGGTGACAGTAGATGAAGGATGCCAGGTCTTTTTTCACGCTGACAATCAGTGCCGGTTTACGGGAGAAGGAGAGTTGCAGGATGAAGATCTGCAGGGTGACCCAGTGCCCCGGGGCGCCGACCTGGAATGGCACATCTTCTTTCCAGTCTACCTGTGCCAGTTCACCCGGCGGGGTTTCGATCCGGAGACACCAGCCTTTCCGACGGATGTCCGGGTAGTGTTTCCCGATGTACCGACGCAGCGCGTCATAGCTCAGGGGGAAGCTGTGATCCTTTTTCAGGATTTCGTACAGGCTGACCATGGTGCTGCGCTTCCTCCGGGTCTCGTTGTCCGATACCCAGGCATCGATGATGTCATGGTACCGGGATACCCCCGAGCGTTTCTGTGTGCGACCGTCCGGACGGTTCTCCCGCTGCTTCCGGTGCCAGTATCGCACCGTCCCTTCGCTGACGCCCAGTGCCCGGGCGATTTCGCTGTTGGATTGATTCCGTTCCTTCAGGGTCATGATGACCCTCCGGTAGCTTTTCGGCATGCCATGTGGTTCCATCGCCACCTCCCGCTGACCTGGTCTGTTGCGGCAGGCACTATGGTGACATGCGGATTCCCGATTCGTAAATCTATGCGCCGATCCTTTCGTAAAATATCACGCCGCTGGACAACCTGAAAGTAGGTTATAGGGCGAAGTCTTTTTTGCGTGTCTCCCAGTTTTTTGAGAGACATCCGGAGTTTGAAAATGAGGTGCGTGTCCTACCAAAGGATATGGCCAGAAAAAGGCTGCAAGAGATATATGGTGTAGGACCTGCAACAGCTTGGTATCTTCTTTTCGAGAGTCTGAAACACCTAGACGCCTTTGATCATGTTTCGCCTTGGGAGCAAAAAATACTATCCCGACTCATGTTCAAAAAGGAACTGGTGTCCAGCGAGCATATTCTAGACGAGGCGCAAAAGCGCTGGGGGGAATGGAAAATGTTGGCGGTACACTATCTATTCGAGGATTTATTCTGGAGACGTAAACGTGAACATATCGACTGGCTAGAAGATCTGATTCGTTTATGAATGAAATACGGCAGTTGCTATAACAACGCCTCTTTTCCACCAGAGGGATAATCCTGGGCTGGAGACTTGGGTTATGACAACACCGCGTTTGATATGGCAGCGGGAATCGAACCCGCATCCATTCTCTGTTTGGGGAAAATGTGGAGAAAAACATTTCCCGTGTAGGGACGCGGAGAACGGCAATTGGAAGCTCTCAAGGTATTGTAAATAAAGGACTTTTGATGTGTTGGCGCTTGGGAGACTGAATTTCCGGAAGGCGGCGAGCCCTCCACCATTAATCCCCTTCCTACTCAAGGGGTACTATCCGGGTTGACATGGTCTCCTCTCGGTCGGGAAGGGACCTCTCCCAGCACTTCTTCCGAATGCCTCATCTCTCGTACCAGGAAGAAGTTGAGGAAGGTGCGGATGAAGGCAATGGCGCCCAGCTTGCCGATCTGGCTCCAGGTCGGGGTTACGGCTGTCCCGAGGATGTCGGCGGCGAGCTGAAACTCCAGGGCGAGAACCAAGTAGCGTGAAAAATACAGCCGGACCCTCAGGAACTTTTGCAGATCCTTAATGCCCCTGAGGCGGACCAGCCGTGCAAAGGTCGTCGCCACCCCCACTGCAACGATCAGGGCGGCTATGGCCTCGATAGGCACCACCAGCAGTTCTGCAAAGGCCCTCAGGGTAGGCTCTAATCTTTCCATGGGAATTCCTCTCCTCCTGTCATGGGACAAACCGGGAGATTGCCCGACTCCCAACCGCCCGGAACGGTCGACCTGCCGGGAGAGCGTTAGCGACCCTGTCACATCAGTGCGCCGATCCCTCACTCGTTGATGGTTGCTGCTGGAGAGTCAGTTTCCTGGTGCAATGGTACCAGTATGATGCTGCAGACCGGCTCGCTTCGGCCGAGAAGGTCGGCCATGAGATCCATGGTTAGCCGGTATGCCGGAAAAACGACCGGTACCCTTCACATAAACAGTTCAGCCTGGTTTCTCCATAAGGGTTCACCATGAAGCGTTTTGCCGGACATTCTCCATTACAGATAAATATATAGGAACATTCCCGGCACGGCCGGGGAAGCATATCACGCTGGCCTGACTGGAATCTGAGCTGTCTCTCGGATGATACGATGCCCATGAGAGAGCTGTTGAGGATGTTCCCCGGAGAATGACCATACTCGATGAACCGATCGCACAGATACACGTCGCCGCTTGGCTCTAGGAAGATTCCCCTGCCGCAGTCAGATGCCAGAATGCAGGCCATGTCCGGTTTGCCGAGCCGCTCGGCAAGGGCTTCATCGAAGTTCAGTACAGTGACTGCCCAATGCTCCAAACGGTCTATTCATCGAAGACCTCTATAAGAAAACGACCCCACTGGCTCGATGTTCATAAGACTTTATGTACTCCCAAGCATGATCTTATCAAGGACGCTCCTGAATACCCATTCTTAGTGCGCATTTTGAAGGCGGAGTTGCACTCCCCCCCCCCCCGCTTGCAGAGGCGGGAGAGGACCAGGGCTTGCCGTTAAAAGTTCACACCATTGATTCGCGGAAGGCCGGGTGAATCACCGGGTTGACGGGCAGACAGATCACAAGAGGCCTACCGATCCGGACACGGGAGCGCATTACGAAATATCATAG
>ENA-UPXM01001984-UPXM01001984.1-activated-sludge-metagenome-genome-assembly--contig:-NODE-1984-length-25012-cov-7.102697_pt1 | contig 25012 bp, 22 predicted proteins | sample MGYA00238178_ERZ772708 | MGnify/ENA primary metagenome ERZ772708 (study PRJEB29002, sample SAMN05720212) | activated sludge metagenome | isolation source: anaerobic digester from wastewater... | reverse complement strand
TACTTTACGATATTTTCGGTAAAAATGAAACTGAACTTTTAAGTTCAATTCCGGTTCGATTCAAATGCAGGTGTTCAAAAGAAATAGTTTTATCGACATTGAAATTAATTGAAAGATCAGAAATTGAAGATATCCTGAAAAAAGATAAGTCCTGTGAAATAAGCTGTGCTTTCTGTGAGAAAAAATATCATTTTGATGAATCTGAACTCACGTCATTACTCTCATAAACACAAGTGTGTACTTATTACACGCTTGTGTATTTTTTTGATTAATTCTGTCACTGAATAATTAAATATAACACAAAAATTACCCTTTTTCAGCATTTTATATTCATAAGTTTTGGCACACTTTTTGCTTTCTTATTTCCGAGGAGAAAACTTATGAACAACAATAAACCTAACAACAGTACTTTACAGCAATATTTCAACTCGATAAAAAAGTTTCAGCTGATTACAGCTGAAACTGAAAAAATATTGGCGGACAGAAAAAATACAGGAGACAGCAAAGCTATTGATGAACTCGTAAAAGCAAATCTTCGTCTTGTTATCAAGATAGCAAAAAGCTATACTGGCACTGAGTCCTCATTAATAGATCTGATACAGGAAGGAAACATAGGACTCTTACGAGCGGCTGAAAAATTTGATGCGAATGCAGGATGCAAATTTTCAACATACGCATCATTTTGGATTAAACATTACATTTCAAGATTTATTGCAAAAAGAAGCAGACCGATACGTCTTCCTATAAGAAAAACAGAAATGTTGAGAAAGATTTCTTTCACAAAAGAATATCTTATGAAAACGGAAGGTAAAGAACCCGACAATTCGGAAATAGCAAAATACTTAAACACTGATGTTAATTCCGTTTCAGAAATTATGAATTCTTTTCAACCGGTAATATCACTCGATGCAGAAATAGACAATGATTTTTCCATAATGGATGTAACGGCAGATAAAAATAATCCGGCTCCCGATAATAAAATTATCAATGAAGAACTTTCAAACAGCATCAAAGCAGCTCTTGATTCGCTGGTTGGAAGTGAAAAATCAATTCTCATAAAAAGATTCGGAATGGATGGAAATAAAAGCTCAACTCTCAAGGAAATAGGAAATGAAATGAATCTTTCGGCGGAAACTATCCGTCAGATCGAAACACGGGCGCTCAGCAGAATCAGAGAAAAACATTCTCATTTAAAAGAATATGTAAGCGCCTAACCCCTATCGGGCAGTGAAAAAATAAACTCACTGCCCTCGCCTTTATTACTTTCAAAGCGGATTTCGCCTCCATGACTTTCAGTTATTTTTTTTGAAATCGCAAGCCCGAGACCTGTACTTGTTTCTCCGCCTGTAGTACGGACCTTAGCCTTGCCGAACGGTTTGAATATTTTACTTTTATCTTCATCTGAAATTCCGTCTCCGGAATCCTTAACTGAAAAATATGTAAATCCTTTATCACAAAAGAGCGTCACAATAATTTCAGCGCCTGAAGGCGAATACTTAACGGCATTTGAAATCAGATTGCTTATAAGCTGATCAATTCTGCGTTTATCTGCAAATACCGTTTTCGATGAAGAATTATCATTTAGTATTATTCTGATGCTTTTTTTTCCGGCGAATATCTGATTTCTAATTATTACAGATTCGACAAGATCCGAAAAAACGAATTCTGTTTTTACCAAATCTATTTTACCGGATTCTATCGCAGAAATATCAAGAAGATCATTTATTATCGCCAGAGCAGATTCACTTGCTTCCCTTGAAACATCAATAAATTCCAGTATTTTTTCTTTTGCGGTATCAGAAAAATTATCATAAAGAAATGACAATATGGTTTTCACAGAACCGATGGGGTTTCTGAGATCATGCGCAGTCATCCCGAGAAAACGGTTTCTTTCATCTATAAGCCGCGATAATTCAGAATTTTTTTCTTCAAGCAACCTTCGGGCAGATTCTATCTCGGTAACATCATCAACAATTACAAGAGCTAAAACCGCCCCATTGTAGACAATAGGCGTAACAGAATATCTGAAGTATTTTAATAATTTAGAATCAGTGATATAAAAATGCCGTTCAATAATTTCATTGCTTGTAACAGTTTTTGATTCCAAAGCTCCGGACACCGCTTTGCGCAGAGTACACTTTGAACAATAATCGCTTGTTCCGCATTCCATTCCTGCTTCTTCAACAAAAACACAGCCTATAACATTTCCGCAGAGTTTTCCTACGATGTCATCTGATTTCTTTTGAAACAATTTTGAAAATGTTTCATTAAAAGCTGCAACACGCAGATTTTCATCTGAAAGAAAAAGTGCAGATGAGATATTATCAATAATTGATTTAAGAAAATCATTGGATTCTTTAAGTGAAATCAGATTTAGTTCCATTTACCGAGATTCATCTCCGCGGAGTTTTATTTCAAGCAAATTAATCCAGACTTGACAGACGGATTATCACTGGCTAATATGCCATTCTATGAGAAAAATACGAATATTATTAGGAATTTTGTTTCTTTTGTTTTCGGCTTCATCATTTTATGCAGCTTTCAAGGAATTTATTTATAACGGAAATATTCCGGGGATTTATCAATCCTCCTATTTTTCAGTTCTTGATGAAGAATTTGCGCTAATAGAGGATATTTTTGTATCCCAGCTAATTTATGGAAATGATGACAAAGCACCTTGGTTAACACTTGAAGATATAAAAAATAAACATGGCATAAACATAATGTTTTATACGTATTCAAGCATCATAACGCCTCCTGAAATCTTTAATGCAGGACCTACGCTTCCTGATAAAATAAAACAGACAAATGAAACTACAAGCTTTATAGAAAATGACAGATATGTTTATTATAAACCTTTTATTTTTGACGGCAGGCTTGCATTGTATTTCGGCAAAAAAAAAGGTTATACGGCAGGATATTTCAGGTTTGAAAAAAAATTCAAACAGAATATAATAATAGGCAATGAACGTAAGATTATTTTACTGTCTCTCGGCACCTTGATTCTATTTTTTTCGGCAATTCTGATTCTTCATGATCCCGATAAAAAATTAAGCAGGATTTTCACACGATAGACAAAACAGATATACCGTTAAAAAATAATTGCATTTTTATCATCAGACTAGTCTGGTGAACGCAAGGTGAAAAATGAGCGAAAAAACACTTGTAATAGTTGAGTCTCCTTCAAAGGCCAAAACAATTAATAAATATCTGGGGAAGGATTATATAATATCTTCTTCAATGGGCCACATAATTGATCTTCCGAAATCAAGGCTTGCAATCGATATAGATAATAATTTTAATCCAGAATACATTACAATACGCGGGAAAGCTAAAATATTAAATGATCTCAAAAAAAAGGCAAAAACTGCAAAAATGGTTCTGCTTGCAACGGACCCTGACCGCGAAGGCGAAGCAATATCATGGCATTTACATAATTCTCTCAGCAAAAACTGCCAGAATATCAAGAGAATCGAGTTTAATGAAATCACAGAATCTGCGATAAAAGAAGCAGTAAAACACCCGCGTGACATCAATATCGAACTCGTAAACGCCCAACAGGCCAGACGCGTTCTTGATAGAATTGTAGGTTATTTTATCAGCCCTATTCTCTGGAGAAAAGTCAAGAAAGGTCTTTCCGCAGGCAGAGTACAGTCAGTAGCTCTCAAGGTAATCTGCGAAAGGGAAAAAGAAATAGATGCATTTGTTCCTGAAGAATACTGGGATATATCTGCCGATCTGAAAGCCGGAAACGCAGCTATGAATGCCGCTCTTTACGCTAAAAACGGTGAAAAGATAAAAATAACCGGCAAAGAAGCGGCAGATAAAACAAAGGCTGATCTTGAAAAAGCAAAATATATAGTTGAATCCGTCAGCACAAAGGACCGCAAAAGGAATCCTCTGCCGCCGTATATAACATCAAAACTTCAGCAGGATGCGGCAAACCGTCTGGGATTTACATCAAGTAAAACAATGATGGTAGCACAACAGCTTTATGAAGGTATTCCGCTCGGAACAGAAGGTCCGGTTGGTTTAATTACTTATATGAGAACCGATTCACTCAGAATTTCTGAAACGGCCATCAATGCCGTGAGACAGTTCATTTCTGATAAGTATTCCTCAGAATATCTTCCGGTTTCACCTAACCAATATCAGAACAAAAAGGGAGCCCAGGATGCTCATGAGGCTATAAGGCCTTCTGATGTTCTTCGCGACCCGGAAAAAATAAAAGAATTTCTCACAAAAGATCAATATAAACTGTATTCGCTGATTTGGAAACGCTTTGTTTCAAGTCAGATGACTCCGGAAAAAAGTGAATTGATAAGTGCAGTAATCAAAGCTGATGAATATGAGTTACGCGCCTCTGCAAGCAAAACTATTTTTGACGGATTTACTGTTCTTGAAAAAGAGGAAAAAAGCAAAAAAAACACTCTTCCGAAAATTTCCGAAGGAGATATACTTGCACTCGACAAAATCAATTCCGAACAGCATTTCACCTCTCCTCCTCCCCGTTTTAATGATGCTTCACTAGTTAAATTTCTTGAAGAATCAGGAATAGGAAGACCGTCAACATATGCACCGACAATTAACACTCTTATAAAACGCTACTATATAGTGCGTTCCGGACGTCAATTAGTTCCGACTGTTCTCGGCAAACTTGTAAACGGACTCATTATTGAAAACTTTAAGGATCTTGTTTCTGTTGATTTTACAGCAGAAATGGAAGCAAAACTCGACGGCGTCGAAGAAAAAAAATATGAATGGCATAAGATGATTGCGGATTTCTTCACACCTTTCAGCAAAACTGTTGAAGAAGCAGAAAAACAGATAGCAGATCATAAAGGTTCTCTTGATGAAAAAACCGATGAAGTTTGTGAAAAATGCGGAAAACCGATGCTGAAAAAGCTCGGAAAATTCGGATATTTCCTTGCATGTTCAGGTTTTCCGGAATGCCGAAATTCGAAATCGCTGCCTTTAGGAAAATGCCCGAAGGAGAACTGTGACGGATCGGTCGTAAAGCGCTCCTCTAAAAAAGGACGACCTTTTTATTCATGCAGCAATTACCCCGATTGTGATTTTATTACTAGAGAAATACCTTCGGATAAGCATTGTCCGAAATGCGGTAAACTTCTCTTTTCAAAACGAATCAAAAACAAGGGTGTTAAATTATCCTGCTTGAATGAGAAATGCGGATATACTCTGGAAATTTCTGACGGAGATTAATTTGGATTCAGAAATTGATGCCTTTGCAGAATATCTCAAATCTGAAAAAAACCGTTCCGCCAATACTTTAAAATCATACCTAACTGATTTATTTCAGCTTAGAGATTTTCTTATAAAAGAAAAGGATTCTGATATTGACGTTAACGCTGTCAGTTATGAAGATCTTTCTCTTTTTGTCGGTCACAGATACGATTGCGGTGATGACAGAATGACTCTCCGCAGAAAAATAGCAGCAGTTAAATCTTTTTATTCTTTTCTAATACGAAATGACTACATTGAAAAAAACCCTGCAAAGATGCTTCCGTTTCCCAAGAAAAAATATCAGCTTCCGAAATTTCTTAAATTAAAACAGTCAAAAGAATTTGTTGAGATTGAAGATACTGATTTGAAAAGCCTTAGAGACCGTGCAATATTCGAACTTTTCTTTTCAACAGGAGCGCGTGTTTCCGAGATAGCATCAATTAGAATCCGGGATGTTGACATTGATAAAAAACAGATTAAAGTTGTTGGAAAAGGAAGCTATGAGCGATTTGTTTTTTTAACCAATGATGCATCCAAATATTTAAAAAAATATCTTTCTAATAGAAAAGATTTATCAGATGATTCACCTCTCTTTATGAATTTAAAAGGCGGCAAACTGACAGAACGCGGAATTTTTCACATTATCAAAAAGCGTTCTGAAGAATGCGGTCTTGGAAGTTATGTGACACCCCATGTATTCAGGCATACTTTCGCGACAGAAATAATGAATAACGGAGCTGACATTAAAACCGTTCAGGATCTTCTTGGACACAAATCTATTACTGCAACACAAATTTATACTCACACTACAAAACGAAGATTGAAAGATATTTACACAAGATTTCATCCTCACGCCGAAGAAAGCAAAGACTAATTCAATTATAATCTAATAGATATTACTGACGGCGGAGAAAATCATTAAGATCATTAACCATCATGTTTTCATCATAATTTGAAAAAACTTCAAATAAATCGAATCTGTCATATCCGGATGATATCAAAAGCTGTTCGAGTTCTTTTTTTGTTTTGGGAAGTTTTGCTTTTATTAATTCGCCGATTTGTTCGCATTTCTCAGGAGTAATTTTGCGGTTAAGCACCGTATGCACCAAAAACTGAATGAATCTTTTCTGTTTACTTGATGATGAATAACTGTTATAAAATGATAGTAAAAGATCAAAAACTTTAACTTCTTTCAAAGAAAGATTAGAAATCTCTTTATCATGTGATAAAAGATCCGCATTTTTAAGTTCTGTCATCAATTCTGTAACACGGCTTCTGTGATTCCGGGTGTAATAATCAAGCCACTTCTCATTAAGATAAATTAATCCGTCATTATTCTGATCTATAGCGTATGTCTCAAAATCATTTTTATTGATCTTTAAAAAATCATTAAAATCGGTTTCCTGATCTTTAGTAATTCTAAAAAGATCATATACGTTTTCAATTGCCTTATAAGCCTTCTCGCCGTCACGAAGCTTATAAAACGGGTTATGACTTTCCATTCGCTCATTTTCTACAAGAAATCTTACAAATTGTTCTAAAAGAAATGAAAAGAATTTTCCGCTGCGCATCTCAGAATAAAGCAGAAATATTGCGAAAACACTTGAATATGAAGTCTTCCGATAATCGCGTTTTACGTCAAGAAGTGCATCAAACATATCACAAAGAGATAATGAATTTGCAACAACATCAAGCGGAGAAAATTGATTTAACTCAGCATTAATCTCTCTGCCGATTATTCTTCCGAATGCATTTAATTCATCTTTTGTATGATATGATTTTATTACGGCATCATGATGACGAAATACAATATATAACAAATCCTTGTTCAGGGAATGCACAAAAGGCATTTCTCCCATATCAGAAAAATATTTCTCTATGTCGTCGAATGATGACAGATCGCCTTTCATTATTTTAAATATCCAGCGTTGAACCTGAGCTCCTAGATTTTTTTCATTGTAACCGGAAACTGTTTCAATAGGGCCGCCGTTTTTAGCGAAAAATTCAATATCCTGACCTCCAAGCAATGCGGTAACAGAATGCCATGGGTGGCGCCGTATCTGTTCAAACTCAAATGATGAAAGCTTACCTTCTTTATACATTATTCCATGCATAACAAGAAGTTTACCTATATCATGCACCAGAGAAGCCATAAGACAATTTTTCAATGCCCATGAAGTAAGATCAATGTGTCCGTTTTTATTCAAAAATAGAAGAAATTTGCCGTATATCTTGGTAGTACGTATTACGTGGTCGAAGGTTCTCTGATGAAGATCCCTATGAGTACACATCTGCATTCCGAATAATGCGTCAAAAAACTGCATTCCGATTTCATAATTATTTTTTGCGCCTATGGCACGTTTAGCAGCTTTAACAAAATTTGCCGTCAAAAAGGGTTTTATAAAATTATTGTCGATATTAAGTTCAAGCATTTTATGCCTGTCAGGCTCTTCTGATGAAAAAGTAATAATCGCGGTATCCGGATCATCAAAACGTATTTTCTGAATTAACGAAAGCCCTGATTCGGATTCATAATCACAATCTATATCATATACAATTAAATCATGTTTATTGCTTTTAACATATGAAAAAAATGCTTTTCGTGAAGAAAGAACTGCTACATTTAAAAAACCTTCATGATGCAGAACACTTTCAAGCTTACGCTCAAGTTTAGAATCCCCTACATGTAAAACAATCCGCGAATCAAAAAAAGAATCAAGCTCCCGCGGTGTGTTTTTTCTGCGCTTGAGAAGAATATTCATCAGTACCCCACACGGAATACTTTCAGAAATATTCTTATAAAAATCAAGCCGGATTTTTTCAGATACAAAATAAAAAATAAACCGGTTTGATTTTTAATATATTAAATATCCGTAGAATTGATAAAATCTTTGTTTGATTCTACCATTGTTTCAACTTCTTTATTCAGATTAGCTGTTGCAGCAGCCATCTCTTCCGTTGCTGTTGTAACTTCTTCCACTAATTTCGCTATCGACGCAAATTGATCAAATACATTGTCACTGCTTTCAGATATGCTTTTAAAAGTTTTTTGAATATTATCAGCGTACGGCTCGATTTTTTTAACTTCTTTCTGAGTAGTTTCCGCAAGTTTTTTTACTTCTTCTGATACAACGGCAAATCCGCGACCGACATCACCTGCTCTAGCAGCCTCAATCGCAGCATTGAGCGCGAGCATGTCTGTCTGTTCTGCAATTTCCGTAATAGAATTTACTATCGGTTTAAGCTGAACAGAAAACTCATTCGCCTGACGGACTTCCTGTATTAGCTTTGTTAATGCATCTTTCTGATCATTGGAAAGAGCGGAAAGCTTCATTGCCATATCAGCTATAGACTCATTGTTTACTTCTAGCTCTGATGTTGTTGCAGAAATAGCCTGTGCAAGATGGCTTTTTTTCTGATATTCCATCTTAAGTTTTTTCTGACTTTCATCTATCTGGCGGAGTGCCTTAAGAGCAGAAGACTGACCTTCCTGTGCTTTCTGATGTTCAACTTGAAGCATGGCCTGTTTATAGAAATGACAGTTTTCAGGCTTGTTAAGTCCGTTATGAATCGCAACAGCCATATCAAGACAGGTACCGTAACCGCAGGATGAGCAGTTCAAAATATCTTTATCTCCCTGTTTTTTCAGAGCTTCCCATATATTGGAAAGCTCTGAATCGTCAGGAATTGAAATGGTATTATTTTCAGCAAGATTATCATATTTTCTGACATACAGTGATTTCTTCCAATACTTTGAAAGAACCTTGTCAACATTCTTGGATGTTTTTTCAATTTTACCTTTATCATATTTCTTCCGCATTTGAACATTTCGGTTTCTGACAAGACTTTCAATTTTATCCACATGCGCGCCATGATTCAATGTCCCGGGTCCGCCGTTACAGCCCATTTCGCAATTGAGACAGTCTACCAAAAGTGGATTTGTACCGGAAGATATAGATTCAGAAAAGCCTTTTAAATATGGATAAATCGCATGGACTCCTTCAATTTTTCTTGTAACTGAAGAAATACCGGGCATATCCCTTTCAGCAGTTGCAAGAAGACCGCCGGGTGATGAAAAAAGAACTCCTCTCTCTGCTGGCGGATTGTCAAAATCTGTTTCAACAAAAGCAGAAAGATTTATACCGTTGACACGCATAAAATTATCAATTGATTTATACGTAACATTGTAAGTCTGGCCTGAAAGTCCTGTTTCTTCAAATTCACGTTTTTTTGCATAACACGGTGAAATGACAGCAATTTTTGCATTAGCATATTGCTTATAGAAAGTTTTAATCATTTTTACAGTATGGAGCATTGGCGAATCTGCTGGTGCAAGATGTTCAATAAGTTCCGGCTGATACAATTCAATAAAAGAAACTATTGCCGGACACGGCTGCGCAATTACTGTCTTCGGCTTATTTTTTTTCACATGATCAAGATACGATTTTACAGTCAATTCTGCGCCGAAACTCACATCAAAAACAGCTTTAATTCCGAGCGACTTGAGCCATGTATTCAGTTTGAGATATTTTCCGGGAAAATTCGCAGCCGCTGCCGGAGCTACAATTGCTACCATTTCAACACCGTTTCGAATATCGGCAAGAAATGCATCTATATCATCCACTCCGCTTCGCGCTTCATGAGTACATGCATCGAGGCAATTCCCGCATCCCACGCACAAGTTGTCATTTATGGTAACATAATCTCCGGAACCGTCATTGCAAAATTTTACGGGACATGCAGAAATGCACGCATGACAATTAACGCATTTGTCTTTATCAATTTGAATAACTTTTGAAAGCTGTTTCATCTTTTTTTATCCTTACAATGATGTTCACCATTAGTTTATCGGCAAAACAAGTCCCTTCAATAATGATTTATTCAGTATTTTTTAACTACTTAAGTATCAGGCCTTCCGCCTCCATCTGCCCGAATCAAAACTTTCAATAAGTCCTGAGTCTTCCAGTCTTTTTAATATCTTAATCATATCTGATTTTCTAATGCCGAAAGTCAACGAGAGGTCTTCAGTAGTTGAATAAGTACTTATTTTATCCAACACAGCCTTATCTATTTCTTTATCGCTGCAATTATCAAGTGATGAATCGATAATCTGAACATTGACCGGCAAAAGTTTTTCCGAAATCGCTTTCAGTTGATTAAATGAAGCTCTTGGTACGTTTTTTTCTGCTCCGGGTCTTGACAGGTAATTAAGCTGAACAACAACCGGTTCAATTGTCATCATGTATTTTTTTAAAAGATCAATCTCTTCTTCAGAATCATTTATACCGGGAATAACAAAATATTCTATAATAATCTTCCCGCAATACTCCCGGCATAGAGAACTGATTCCGCTTAAAATTTTTTCAACTGTAACTGATTCATGGGGTCTTAAAATTTTTCTTAAAGAAACATCAGTCATCGCATCCAGTGATGGAACTATAACATCTGCGGAAATTATTTCATCTCTTACTTCTTTTAAATTCAAAAGTGTACTGTTTGTCAAAACACATATTCTGTAATCAGGATAATGACTCTTTAAATATGATATTATTTTTCCTATTCCGCTATGAAGAGTCGGCTCACCCGAACCTGAGAAAGTAATATAATCAAGTTCAGGTTTCTGCGACAAATATTCGTCAAGTTCCCTTATAACATCCTCAGTTTTGACATATTCACGTCTTTCAACCGTAAGATGAGTTGTGGCGCCGCACTCACAATAGATACAGTCAAGGGAACATGTTTTGTAAGGAAGCAAATCAATTCCGAGAGAGATTCCGAGCCTTCTCGAATTAACCGGACCGAATAAATACTTCATATAATCTCCTTTATTGACAAATAAAACATTATATTATAAAATCAGAGCCGGTAAATGGCGGAAATTCTAAAACAGTAAAATGAGGATATATGAATTTATCAATCAGTTTTGAAAACAAAAAAAATATTATTCTTGCAGCCAGGAAAGCTGTTGAAACTGAACTCTTTAATAAATCTTCACTCATTCCTGATCTTTCTGATTCATTTTTTGATCAAAAAACCGGAATCTTTGTAACCATTCATAAGAATGGAAAACTCCGGGGCTGCATAGGTTACATAGAAGGTTTTATGCCTATTCGTGAAGCAATCTACGATCTTGCCCTATCAGCTGCATTCAGAGATCCTCGTTTCAACCCTCTTTCTACGGAAGAATATCAGAACATAGATTTTGAAATATCAATTCTATCTCCGATAGAACGAATCAACTCGATTGACGAAATTATAATAGGCGAAGACGGTCTTATAATAACAAAAGGAATGAAAAGAGGACTTCTTCTTCCGCAGGTAGCAACAGAAAACAACATGTCCAAAGAAGAGTTTTTATCCCATACATGTATGAAAGCAGGTCTGTCTCCGAATGAATGGAAATCATCTGAAGTTCAGATTGAGAAGTTTTCAGCAGTGATAATACGTGAAAATGAATTTGTTTCTATGAATTAAAATATAATTATTAAAATTTCTTTTTCTAAAAGCATTCAATTTAATCTTGACAAAGAACCATTAGAGGTTGATTTTTCCGCCATGAAAACAAAATTATTACTTTTAACAGCATTCTTGTTACCGGCAGTCCTTAATGCAGGATATTCCGCCGGGCGATCATACTACACAAAGAAAAATTATGATAAAGCCAAAGAAGAATTTCTTTCTGCAGTGGAACAGAACCCAAAAGACGGAAACTCTTATTTCTTTCTTGGTGAAATTGAAAAAAATGCAGGTAACTTCAAAGAGGCAGAAGAATATTACCGACTCGCTATTGAAGGAAATACAGATAAGCGGTTTAAAAATTTTGCATACTGGAACTATAATTTAATGGTTGAACAGCGAGGTGAACCTAAAGATATAGTTATTGCATATAAAACTTTCTACAAGAATATGAATAATCATGAGTCAGTTAAAAAAATAGATTCACTCATCGATAAACTTTTGTGGACAGATAATCAGAACGCTCAGAATTTTTATAAAGAAGGCATCGCATTAAAAGAAAGCGGAAAGAAAAATGAAGCAATGGATTCATTTAAAAAAGCCTCATCTGAAGATTCCGCTTTTCTTGCACCTCATTATCAGATTGGCATGATACTTCTTGACCTCAACGACAAAACCGGAGCCGCAAGAGAACTATCAATTGTCGCAGAAAAACTTCCATTTTATTATGGAGCAAACAGAATACTTGCAGACATATATTTCAGCCAAAATTCATTCTCCAGCGCAGAAAAGTATTATTCAAACTGCATCATCTACGGAATCATCACAAGCGACACCGAATATACACTATTGCTTAAGCGTGCTACATGCAGATATAACATAAAAAATTATAATGAAGCTCTTGAAGATGCCGTTAAAGCATCAAATCTCAGAAAAACCGAAACAGATCCGCTTTTTATAATGTCTGCCATATACATCAATAATTCTGATTACGACAAAGCTGTTTCAACTTTGAAATCCATAGACAAACTTTTACCAAATTCACCTCAGGTTCTTTTTCAAATTGGAACAATTTATTATAAACAGAATAAGACGGAATACGTCACTTATTTCGATAAACTCTTCAACGCAGCATCAACATCAGAAGAAATTCCTGACAAGTTCTACAAAGCTTTTATTATCAACGCGAATTATCATTTTTCACAAAAATCATATTCTCAATTTACAAAAATCATTTCTGCTATTCCGGAAAAAATGATGGATAACCAGATGAAAATAAATGCAGGCAAAGCCTATTTAGAAACATTAAATTTTAAAAAATCTATTTATTTTCTCAGTTCTTCTACTTTGACCGGCGAAAATAAACTTCTTCTGGCATTAGCATATCTTAAGGACAATCAGAGAGATAAGTGCAAACAGATTCTTTCGGAAATAAAAAATGATTCCGCGATAAAGACCATGGCTCTTGATAATAAAAATCTCAAGCCGGTTATGCTGGAAATAATTAACGAAGATAAACCGATAAATGAACCGGTTAAATCTCCGGATGCAATTTTACAGTAATGTTTGAAATACGCGATTTTAAAACCAAAATCGGGAATTTTAATCTTGGAGTAATAGATTTAAGAATTTCAGAAGGTGAGATTCTTTCTGTTTGCGGAAAATCGTCATCCGGTAAATCCGTATTTATCTCATCTCTGTCCGGTGCCATAAAAAATCCAAGCGGCGATTTTTTCTTCAAAAGTTCATGCATCAACAATGAACTTAAAAATTTTATAAGCTCAAATGAAACCATTCCTTCAAAGGATGAATCTCTTACTGTGAAGGAATTTTTTTATTTATCACGCCGAAAAATTAAAGGCAAACTTAGTTTTTTTAACGAAGAAGATAAAAGCCTCATATCCGAATTATCATCAAATTTTGGATTAAAAAAATACATAAGTGATAAAATTCAAAATATTCCACACTCTGCAAAAAATCTTCTTTTTACCGCAGCCAAGATTTCACAATCAAAAAAGATACTTCTTCTTGACGCTCCTGAAGCACTATTAGATCCATTATCTCTTAAGATTCTCAGCAGAGAACTTATAAAATATTCCAAAAAATCAAACATAATCATTATGGCAAATAATGACCCGAATTTCTCAATTTGTACTGCTGACAGCATTGCAATTATGAATGAAGGTAAAATTATCAAACAGGGCGATTCATCGATTTTCTCCAATGATAGCATTAAAGATTTTTTTGATACTGAAGGTGTTATTGGTATTAACATCGAAAGTGGTAAAAAATATATCCGCTTTTTCTAACGCATCTTTTCTATTAATATATCAAGTATAGTATTTTATTTTCATTTTTGCTTCTTCAATTGAATCAACAATGATAAAATATTCATAATTATGCATCCGCTCAATCATTTCCCTAAGATCACTTCCCGGCCGCATTATTATAACACGTTTTCCGATATTTTTGGCATCAATACCTGCCGTCACAAAAATATTCATACCCGAGGTAGTAATAACCCGAATATCCCTCATATCAATTACAAGATTCTGTTTTTTTAGGTTATCTCTTAGAAAGCGCTCAAATTCACTGCATACAGATAGAGAAAGATTTCCGTATAAGGTTATCAGTTTATAATTATCAAAATCCTCAGACGAATAAGAAAAATCCATTACTTTTTCCAGCTGTTTCCATGATAAATTTTTACTGCAGATTCAGAATGCATTATCTCTTTGATGCTTTTTTTCAGAGTGTCAGGGAAAATTGTAACAGAATCCAATTCTTCAAAAGCAAAATACCTGTATCCCGACAATCTTTTATCGGAACCAAGTTTAATTTTTCCTGATTTATAAGTACATAAAAAAATTATATTAAATATATGACGCGTTGAATCAGGCGATATTGATTCAGAAACATATACTATATCTTTAGGAGTTATTTCAATTGATAATTCTTCCAGAAATTCACGTTTAAGTGCAGTTCGGGCATCTTCACAAAAATCAACACCGCCGCCCGGAGCAAGAAAATATGATTCACCATCTTTTGTGTGTTCGACAAGAAGAACTTTTCCGTTTTTAATAATAATTCCGCCGACACGGATGCGTATTTTCTTTTTAGGCAAATTACAACTCCAAAGTACCTTTTCTTTTCATTTCGAGAGCTTTTTCCGCTGCAGAAGCCTCTGCTCTTCTGATACTGCTTCCTGAAGCACGTACTATTTCTTTTCCCTTAATCAGCAAGGCAACTTCAAAATTTTTACAATGATCAGGTCCGCTTTCATTAATAAGTTTATATTCGGGTTTTTCTTTATATTTTTTCTGAACAAATTCCTGAATTGAACTCTTCGGGTCTATACTGCTCGGGATCTGCTGAATATCTCTTATATAGGGTTTAAGATTGGATAGTATGAAATCTCTTGAAGATTTAAGCCCTGAATCCAGATAAATAGCTCCAATAACAGCTTCAACTGCATCGGATAAAATCGAATCTCGCAAACGGCCCCCGGATAGATCCTCACCACGCCCCATTAGAAGATAATCACCGATTCCAATATTTCTTGCTACTTTGGCAAGAACATCTTCTGATACGACTTTGGCTTTTATTTTAGCCAATTCGCCTTCATGATATAATGGAAATTTTTTAAAAATGTATTCATTAACAACCAAAGCCAGAACAGAGTCTCCTAGAAACTCGAGACGTTCATTATCATGGATATGAAGCTTTGTCTCATTTACATATGAGCGGTGAATCAATGCGGAATCAAGAAAATCCTCATCTTTAAAAAAATAGCCGATTTTCTGTTGAAAATCAGATAAAATTTTTTCTCTGGATTTATCTCGTTTATCAGAAAGAATTTTGAACATATTATTTTACAAATAAAAAAGCGCCCTAAGGCGCTTTATTAAGCTTCAGTTACGACAGCTTTTTTAAGCCTGACCTGCTTGCCTTTATACTGCATACAGGAAGGACAAACTCTATGAGGAAGCCCATAAGCTCCGCAATTCGGACACGGTCTCAAATTTGGAACATCTATCGCTTCATGAGCCCATCTCATACTTGATTTGGACTTTGATTTACGCCTCTTAGGTACAGCCACTTTCTTTCTCCATCGAATCTCAAATTATTATTCAAAAGATTAAAACAGATGATTTTTGTCAATAATATTTTCAACAGATATTTAGCTCGATTCCTAAGTTTAATGACTAAATCCAGCAAAATAATAATGAAACAGCTTCACGGAAAATACTAAATAAAATAATAGTTACAGTTTATGCCTCAATCCACGCTAGCCTGTTCAAGACTATAAATCATACTCATACGTCGTTTTCTGTTATGAAAGCGCCTGCCGAATGAATAATCCTGAAGATACAAATAACACTCATCAATACAAAGCTCAACTTTTCTACATTCTCTGATTAAAAATAAATTATTACCTTCTTCTTTTTACGTAATATCCACTGCTCAAAATTAAATCTGCAGGAGAAGAATCTTTTCATCAGTGACTTACACGGGAAAGAATAATTCTTAAGTAATATGATATGTAAAGATCAATAAGTCATGCATTAAAAGCTATTATTTATTTTCATCTGTCATTTTAATTTTATCTTTTTCATATATATTCAGAAATTTAATTGACAAGAAACGACCCATCGATAAATTCGTTCACGGATGGTTGTCCGAGTGGTCGATGGAGGCGGTCTTGAAAACCGTTGAGTTAATAGCTCCGGGGGTTCGAATCCCTCACCATCCGAAGATCAATATAAGGAGAGATGCCCGAGAGGCCGAAGGGAACGGTTTGCTAAATCGTGGTACCGTTTCGGTACCGAGGGTTCGAATCCCTCTCTCTCCGAATAAGTGATATGAGTAAAATCAAAGAGCAAATTAACAGCCTGAAAATTAAACTTAAGCCGCTTATAGATTATATTCGTTCTCTTGATTGGACGAAAATTCTTTCGGCTTTTGCATATTTTCCTTTCATAGGATGGATATTTCCTCTTTATTTAAAAACAGAATCCGAAGACTGTCAGAAGAATTCAAGAGAAGGTTTCTACCTTTCTGCGATAGTATCACTGGCTCTAACTGCGATTTTCCTTTTCAGAATAGTTGTAGCAAGCGGATTCAGCATTTTTTTATTCATAATTACACTTATTCATATTGTTGGAATTATTTCTTACTTCGCCCTTTCGGTGTATCTGATATACAGAACTTACCGTTTCGGCAGTTTCAAGATCCCTTACTTAAGCGTTAAGGCTGAAAAGCTTAACATATAAGCGTCTGTAGCTCAGCTGGATAGAGTATTTGACTACGAATCAAAGGGTCAGAGGTTCGAATCCTCTCAGACGCGAAAAAAACCCTGATTTATTCAGGGTTTTTTATTCTCCATAAATCAACATATCAAGCAAATTAATCAAAATGCCGACCCTATTAATGTGGAATATTATCCGGAGGGCATTATGAAAAAAGCAGTATTAATTGTTTCAACCCTGCTTTGCAGCATAAGCGCTTTCGCTTTTTTTTCATCAAAAAAAAACGAACCCGTAACTGACAACGAAATTGATATTCTCAGAAATTCCATAATAGTTGATTCACTGACCATGAATTCAGAAGATTCACCTTCGGAAGGTTATATCATTCATGATGATTCCTTTATAATCAATGAATCTCATAAAGTAAATGATAATAAGAATTCAATTTCCGGAAATGAAAAAAAATCCTCAGAAAAAACCGGAAAAGAATATCTCAAGGAGCTTAGAAAAAATAATATCCGCTGGCATCTTGTAAAACATACTATCAGGAATAATGAAAACCTGATATCAATTGCTGAAAAATATAATTCTGACATTTCCCACATCGCAAGATATAATGGAATAAAAAATACTCACCTGATAAAAAAAGGTTCTGACATCATGGTTCCTACACAGGATGGTATTGATTATAAAGTTAGATCCGGCGACAATATTTCAAATATCGCAAAAAAATACAAGATAAGTCAAAAAGACATCATCAATTCGAACAAAATTGATTCTGATAAGATTAAAATAGGACAATGCATTTTTCTTCCTTCAGCGAAGGAGGACTTATCTGAATCATTAGACACTAAATCTGATAAAATTAACCGTTCTTACAATAAGAGACTTATCAACACAAAAAATAATAGAACTGTACATAAAGAAAAAAATGAAGAAGCTGATAAAACCATAATCAAACAATATTCTTTTTTAATGCCTGCAACCGGCAAAATAACATCCTCTTTCGGAATACGGAGGAATCCCTTTAGCGGAAGAAAAGAATTTCACAATGGTGTTGATATCGGATGTCCTATAGGGACTCCTATCAAAAGTTCAGCTGACGGAAAAGTAATTTTTTCGGGAGCAAAAGACGGATACGGTAACATGATAGTAATAGAGCATTCAGATAAAATGATTACTGTATACGCACATCTTGATTCAATACAGAAAAATACGGGAGATACTGTTAAACGCGGAGAAATAATAGCTCTTTCGGGTGCTACAGGAACAGTTACGGGTCCGCATCTGCATTTTGAAATCAGAAAAAATTATGTAACAGCTCTTAATCCAATGAGGATAATCCGAAGATGAAGCATTTTGTTCTATTTATATTTGTTCCTTTTCTTTTATTCGGTGCCGAACTGAAAAAAACCGAAAACAAGATAAGAATTTTTTATACATATAACAGTTATCCGGGAGTTGAAGCCTCAGTTAAAGGAAAAGTTCTTCAGCTTGGAACTAGGGAAATATCCTCAAATGAAATTCTTCAATCGGCACAAAGAAAGACAAAAATATCAGTAAGACTTTTTGACAGGATTGGAATCCTGCCCGGAGATACTTTGTACATTATCGATGATAAAAATCTGATAGTAGCAAAACTTTCCGTTGAAGTTATTTCAAAAACAAAAAATTTCGGCTGGCTTCTAATCGGTTACGGCAACTTCAGACGAACCAGTCCTGATATGAGGGTATGTTCAATAACAGCAGAGAGTAATTTGACAGAGGCTAAATATTTTAAAGGAAAAGGTGACTACTATATTTCAATTGGAGATTTGGGAAATGCCATTGCAATGTATGAAAAATCAGTTCAAAAAAGCAAAACATATCCTGATCCGCATATAGCTCTGGGTGAAATATATTTAGAAAAAAACATAAGCGAATATGCTTTAAAAGAATATGATGAAGCTTATAAATATTTCTCAAATGTTTATGATAAGCAGGACAGATTTGATCTTCTCAGAGGTATGGTTTTAACGAGATATAAAATGATTTACGAGTCTGTATACACAGGAATTTCATCTTCGAAAAGCAGTGAGAAGATGAAAAGTAAGTTAAGAAAAGAGGCAGTAAGCTTTGGATTAAAGGCACTTGAGATAGATCCGGCAAATCCGGATGTAAATTTTTATCTAGGCCGCTTCTTTTATGAAACAGAAAACCCTGATGACAAAAAATCAAAAGAATATCTTTTGAAATGTATTGAATCAGATCCCGAATATCAGAGTGCATATGTCATTCTTTCAAAGCTTTATCTTCGGCACAAAAATCCTGATAAAGCAAAAGAATACGCAGAGACAGCTCTGCGCTTAAAACCCGAAGATGATGCAGCAAAGAATATTATGAAACGTATCAACGAGTAATCATTTCATCGCTTTAAATGATTTAACCGATACCTCGAAAACACTTTTCATTTTGCTGTAATCTTTTTCTTCGCATAGTCCCGTTACAAAATAATCAGTTTTTCCTTTATAAATTGAAACATCCCATATACAACTGAAATCGTTAAGTTTTCCTTTAAATACAATTCTTGAAGGATTACCTTTATCAAGAAAAATCTCCTGATAATCGGGTATGCTTTCCTTTAGAATTATTGTAGACCTTTCAAGAATATCTTCATCATCCTCATTCTTTCCGCCGCTTACGGTTATTGCCGGATTAATTTTCTGAATATCCTCACTCTTTTGTGAAAATAAAGCTAATGTTTCCCCCTTACCTGCTGAACTCTCCCATGCTTCGGGGTAGCTTATACTGAAATGTTCAGAATCATATTTCTTGAATCCTTCAGGAACACCCGAACAGGAAAATAGAAGAAATAGTAAAAATACATAAAAAAAAGTTTTCATAGTCTGCCATTTAATTCTTGATAAATTTTGTTAAAAAATGTCACGTTACATGATTCTGCTGAAGCAGAAGAATAATCAAGTAAAAGTTGAGGAAATATTGGTTAATAAATTTGATCTTCTCCGGTCTGCATATACCGATCTTCGTAAAAACAAAATCCGTTCAGCTCTAACCACACTTGGTATTATCATAGGTGTTTCATCAGTTATTTCCATATCCGGTCTCAGCGCCAGCGCCGCAGAAGTTGTCAAAGGAAAACTTTTTTCGTATGGCAAAAATGCCGTTAGATTTTACCAGGGTTATGGGCAGTGGGCCACTGAAACAGATTTAATCAACTTAAAACAACAGAATCCCAACATTAAATATATTACTCCGCTTTATGAACAAAACATTTATGATATTAAAAGTATTTATTATAAAATGGATATGAGCAGACTTCTAGCCACTACAAATGATTATTTTTTCATCAAAGAAATGAAACTTTCAACCGGACGTCTTTTTTCAAATACGGAAATTCTATCCGCTTCGAGAGTCGCTATTATAGGAAATACCGTCAAAGAAGCTCTTTTTGATAAATTAAATCCTTTAGGTATGGAGATTACTATTAATAATGTCCCCTTTAAAGTTATCGGAGTTTCCGAAAGTTCCGGTACTTCTATCGGCGGAAAAGACTTTGATAATTTTATCGCAATACCTTATAACCGCATCAGCTCAATTAAGAAAGAAAAAATTCTCATCGAGCAGATATATGCATCTACTGAAGAAAGCATTCATGTAGATGAGTTAAAAAATAACATGTTGAAATATTTCAGATCAAAATTCCACATTCTTCCCGGTAATGAACATACGCAACTCTTCAGAGTTTCTACTTCGCAGGATAAACTTGAAATAGCAAATTATGTAATGAGTGCTCTCAAATGGCTTATGGTTGCTGTAGCTTCGATAGCTCTTTTTGTCGGCGGTGTCGGTATCATGAATATTATGCTTGCTTCGGTAAATGAAAGAATCCGCGAAGTAGGACTAAGAATGGCAATTGGTGCAAAAAAACGCGATATTTTGCTGCAGTTTTTATCAGAATCGGTCGTACTCAGCATAATTGGAGGAAGTATCGGAATTGTCGTAGGACTAATTTCATACGGTATAATCGTCTATATACTGAAATGGCCTTTTATTCTTTCTGTTTTTTCAATAGTAATATCATATTTCTTTTCGGCTGCAGTCGGGATTTTCTTCGGTTTTTATCCTGCGAAAAAAGCATCTGAAATGCTTCCTATCAAGGCATTAAAACATGTTTGATTCCGTTTTCATAATGGGTCCGACTGCCTGCGGAAAAACATCAATCGCAGTCAAAACCGCATTATTAAATAACGGTGAAATAATATCCGCAGATTCACGTCAGGTCTTCAGGCACATGGACATCGGAACCGGCAAAGATCTGGATGATTATACTTTGAATAATATTAATTATCACATGATAGATATCGTTTCACCAAATGACAAATTCTCTCTTCATGATTACATGTCTGGTTTTGAAAAGTCTTTTGAAAAAATCATCTCCCAAAAAAAATTGCCTGTGATTTGCGGCGGTACAGGTTTATATATTGAAGCACTGCTAAAGGGATTCAGTCTTTCTGATATACCTGAAGACGGTGAATATAGAAGCAAAATGAATTTATTGCCGAAAGAAATTCTCATAGAAAAGCTGTCAAAATATCCGGAAATATACAGTAAAACTGATTTATCTTCTAAAAAAAGAATAATACGTTCCCTTGAAATAGCAGAAAACGGGGGTAAATTCGGAAGCAATCAAAATGTATTCGTTAAAAATCCTCTAAATTTTTTAATATACTATCCCCGTGAAGAAATCAAAGCAAGAATCGAGAACCGTTTGAGAACCCGTATAGACAATGGAATGATTGAGGAAGGCAAAAAGCTTTTGCAAAACGGACTTGATTTAGAAAAGATGAAATCCTTCGGCATGGAATACAAAAGATTGGCTGAATACTTATCAGACGAAACAGACTACTCTACTTTCTTCAGCAATCTGCTAACAGATATATTCCGATTAGCCAAAAGACAAATGACATGGTTCAGAGGAATGAAAAGACGCGGAATTTCATACGTCGAAATTGACCTTTCACAAACATCTCAAGATGAAGCTGTTCAAATCATAACCTCAAAAATTTCCGAATAAAACAAGAGCGCCGGGATTCTCCCGGCGCTCTTGTTTTATTGCATCTTCAATGTCGAACTAAATATTACGCTGTCTGCTTTTTCCTGAAGTTATAAAACATACCTGCAATACCTAATACAAAAATTACGATTGCGATAATCTGTGCCTGAGTAAGAGAGAAAGCAACTTTAGGATTTACTCTTATAAATTCCACAGCAAAACGCGCAACGGCATTTAAAAGCATGTAGGTGAAAATCATAGTACCCTTAGGCAGCTCACGTTTTCTCAGATTAAGAAGAAAAGCACAAACAAGAAATGAGAAAAAAGATTCAAAAAGCGGTGTAGGAAACACTCCTATAGAAGTTGGAACGATTCCGTTAGGGTAACTTGTTGTAAAAATCGAGTCTGTTACTACTCCGAAGCATCCGTCACCTGAAACATGGCATCCTATTCTTCCTACTGCATATCCGAGTGCTAAAGCTGGTGCAACCATATCTGCTGTTTCAAGATATGATTCTTTGTATTTTTTCACCACAAAGTAACAAGCTGCAAAAGCAACAATAATTCCGCCATATACGGAAAGACCGTCACCCGACAGAATCATATCTTTAGGTGATGCAAAAAACTGCTCAAGGTTGTCAATAATATGAAAAAGTTTAGCACCTATTATAGCACTGGGTATTGCGACTATCAGAATAGTCGAAGCCATTTCATGATTCTTTCCTCTTAATTTCATTTCTCTCTCTAGAAGAAGAAAAGCAAGATAAAAGGCAAGTCCGAGCAAAACCCCGAACGTAGTTATTGTAAGCGCCTTGTACTGAAAAATTACAGGGAACATTAAAAAACTCCTTATATAACAATTTACAAAACTTCAGAATTAATCTTATATTTTGTCAAGATTATTAAGATTTCAAGGGAGACGATGTTCGGGGTAGATCCTGATATTGCTCTCCCGTTTAATTTTCTTGAATTTTTATACAGAAATCAAAAATGAATATAATCTTTGCATTAAAATTCTTGACATGTTCTACCATGCCTTTTTAGTGACGATATGAACAAGAGAATAAATCTATTCGGACGACTTCGTAACAACTCTACATCGCAGAGCGGTTTCGTGTTGCCTTGAATAATGAAAATTTTTAGCAAATGCGGGCCGTCTCTGAAAGAGTCGGCCTTTTTTATTTCAGCAGTTTAAAGGGGGAAAAATGAGTATAAACAATTACGCGAAAATGAAGCCCATTGAAAACAATGACCGTTCATGGCCTTCAGCACAAATCACTAAATCTCCGGCATGGTGCGCGGTAGACCTCCGTGACGGCAACCAGGCTCTTCCGAATCCAATGACTCCTGAGCAAAAACTGGAATACTTCAAACTGCTGTGCTCCATAGGATTTAAAGAGATCGAAATCGGTTTTCCTTCAGCATCAGAAGATGATTTCAACTTCTGCAGAAAGCTTATTGAAGAAAATATAATTCCTGATGATGTTGTTATATCGGTTCTGGTTCAATCGCGTTCACATCTAATAACACGGACTATAGAAGCTCTTAAAGGCGTCAAAAAGTGCGTTGTTCATGTATATATCGCAACCAGTGATCTCCATACACAATATGTTTTCGGACTAAAAAAAACTGATGTAATCGAAACAGCTCTTGAAGCTGTTAAACAGATTAAAAGCGAATCTGATGAATTTCTTAAAAATTCCGAAGTCGGCCTTGAATTTTCTCCGGAAGAATTTACCGATACCGACCTTGATTTCGCAGTAGATCTTTGCGCGCAGGTAATCGAAACATGGAATCCTGATAAATCCGAAAAGGTAATTCTTAATCTTCCGATGACGGTTGAACGAAGACTTCCGAATGAATACGCGGATATGATAGAAGTATTCATGAAAAAAAACAAATATCCTGAGAAATCCATCATTTCGCTTCACGCGCATAATGACATGGGATGCGCAGTCGCCGCTACAACCTTGGCGTTAATGGCAGGAGCCCAGAGAATCGAAGGAACCCTTCTCGGTCACGGAGAGCGCACAGGGAACCTTGATTTAATAACAATGGTCATGAATCTTGAATATCTCGGCGTCGATACCGGATTGAATTTTTCGAATTTGCCGGAAATTGTGGACACAGTTGAGAGAATAACGTCGATGCCTGTTCATCCGAGACACCCATATTGCGGGGAACTGGTATTCACGGCATTTTCAGGCTCTCATCAGGACGCGATAAAAAAAGGATTTGTTCAGAAAGATGATCTCTCAAATGTTTTCGGCGGATGGAAAATCCCTTATCTTCATGTCGATCCGACGGCGCTCGGACGGAAGTTTGAAAAATTTATACGCATAAACAGCCAGAGCGGAAAAGGCGGAATCGCATTCGTTCTTCAGCATGATTATAAAATTAAAATGCCGAAATGGATGCAGATTGATTTCGCGAAACACGTTCAGGCTTATGCCGATAAGATGTCGCGCGAGCTTGAAGGTTCAGAAATAAAAAAGCTCTTTGATGAGACTTATATTCAGACAGGCGGAAAAATTAAACTTATCAATTACTGGCCCCGCCCGTCAGAAACTTCACCGTCTGATATCGAAGGAGAAGTTCTTCTTGAAATAAACGGAAAGGAATACCGCGCAAAAGCTTCCGGAAACGGACCTATTTCTGCATTCGTTGAGGCCGTTAACACTATCGACAGCATTCCTTCTTTTACGCTTCAGGAATACGAAGAAGAAACGATGGGACAATCAGCCGACGCAAGCGGAATCTGCTTCATCAGAATAAAAAATGAAAATAGCAATAAGGGAATAATTGCGGCTGGTATAGACTCCAATATTATTCAGGCTGCGGCAAAGGCAATAATATCAGGACTCAACAGACTCTGATTTTCATCATTTAAGCAGATCTTAATAGTCAGGCTTTATATCAATTTAAGCCTGACTATCTCTCTCATTTTTCTTCAGTATCAGGAAAAAATTGTTGTCGCCGGATTGAACTTTCCTTATATTGACCATGTTAG
>ENA-UPXM01001983-UPXM01001983.1-activated-sludge-metagenome-genome-assembly--contig:-NODE-1983-length-25015-cov-6.111979_pt1 | contig 25015 bp, 10 predicted proteins | sample MGYA00238178_ERZ772708 | MGnify/ENA primary metagenome ERZ772708 (study PRJEB29002, sample SAMN05720212) | activated sludge metagenome | isolation source: anaerobic digester from wastewater... | reverse complement strand
CTCGAAAAGATCTGGGGGCTCATGGCCGACACGAGCCGCACGCCCGAGTGGGTGGACGGAGTTCGGGAAAGCGAGCGGACCGGCGAGCGGCGCGAGGGAAAAGGGTTTCGCTGGCGCGAGAGCTCCATCCTGAAAAACCAGAATATCGACATGGAACACGAATTTACGGAATGGGACCCGATGACTTCCGCCCGCATTAAAACGTCGCTCCCCATGAACGGCTGGATGGATCGTGTGTTGAAATTTACTCCTGGTTCTGACGGGGTTCAAGTCAAGATCGACGCCCAGTGGGACCTCGGTATCGCGGGGATGCTTCTTGGCGAGCAAAAAGTTTTTGAAGTCCTCCAGACGAGCTTTGAACAGACCCTCCTCAACTGGAAAGAAATGGTCGAAAAACCCTAGGCCGCGAGCGGGGAATCGATCGCGCGGCTTGTGCCGAGTTGCGTGTCAGGCGGCCCGCTGAACAAGGCCCTCCGATAAAATTTCCGCCACGAGATTTTCAAGTAAAGACAGAAATCCCGGATTTTTGACCGCCGCTTCATAAAGCCATGAGCCGGGTTCCAGCAGACGGTAAAGCAATAGGGAAGGGACCGACGCCTGAAGGACCAAAAGCCGGTGGCTTTCGTATTCGGAATCAATCACAACGGGAGGGATCTTCCCCGTACGGCGCCGGAGATCCTGACTGGATAAAACCTCCGCGATGCCGGGACTGTCCTCATAACGCCTGATGCCGGGGCCGCCCAGAAGTTCTTCGGGAAGGGTCGCGGGAGGAATATCCATGGCTGTCGCCAGAAAATCCCGCGCGACAAGTTCCCGGACATAAGGCCCCGCGTTTTTTTCATCAATCAGATTTTTAAGGACACTCGCGCGGGCGACCACGACGATTTTGGGGCGGCTGATCGCGGATGATTCCTCAAGAGCGTTCGCGAGGATCGACCGTTGAACTTCCTTTGGCAAGCGCCGGAAGGTTTCGAAATCAAGCGGAGCCCCGTCGTGGTTCAGGAGAGCCCCGAGACCGGACGCCTGCCCGTGAGCGGGCGATGAAGCATCAGAAACGGCCGGCGTCTTGCGGCCCTGATAAACCTCAAGCGCGGTCTGGATGTTGCGGGTCGCGGTCAGCGTCGCGAAAGCGGGCGGGAAGCGTTCATCGACAACCTCTAGCCGATTACGCAGATCCGAAAGCGTCTGGTCGTGAACCGTCCGGGGGGCCGGGGAAGAAGACGAAGGCTCCGGGACGGATGTCGCGGGCTCCCGTGCCACTATTTTTCCCTCTTCGTTTTCCCGGGACGCAATGTCTTTTTCTTTTAGCGCGCTTGCCGTTAATCCAGCGGCCAGATCTTCCGTCATTCTCTGTTCGTAAAGCGTTTCGCTCCATTTTTCGTTGCCCAGTTCGGGAGAGATCGTGATGTAAGAGATCCCGGCCTTTCTCAACTTTTCGGAAAGTCCGTCCGTGTGAAACCCTCCGGTTACCACGGCGAGAGTGCCCTGGAGATGAGGGCTCTCCAGGATTTTCTTCATAAAAATATCATCGCGCTGTTTGACGATGGCGTAAAACTTTAGACAAAGTTTCAGTTCCCGGGATAATCGGGCGGAATTAAATTCTTCACGAATGAGGGAAAGCTCTTTCTCGGCGAGACGAAGGGTATCGGGGGTGGCCTGAAGGAGAAGAATGTCCCGCGCGACAAAAAAACGTTTATTTTTATCCCAAAGCGCCAGTTCGTCTTCGGTCTTGGCCAGCGCGCGGACGATTGTTTCTGCCAGGGTGTCCATTTGCTCTCTTAACGTGGCAAGTGAAATCCGGTCCTTCAGCACGGTCAATTCCCGGAGCGTTTTAATCTCCGGATAAAACCCGAGTCTTTCTTCCGGAATTTTGTTGCCTCTCAACAGCTCTTCCATCGAGTAAGGCGTGTTTTTGAAATCCCGGATCAAGGACCTGATCTCATCCTGAAGCCTGTCTCCACGGAGCTGTTTTTCCTTGGCCATAATTTCTTTGATAAGGAGGATCTGGTCGAAATCAGCCGTCGAAATATCATGTTGAGCGGCCGCGTTCAAAGTCTCGGGCAGGTAACTTCCGAGATCCCCCGATTCCCGAAATTTTGAAACCTGTCCGGCGAAAGAAAGAAGGTCGCGGTTCCAGAGCATTTTTTGCGAACGGATCATTCGTTCATGATAAGCCGCGAGTTTTTTATTGATTTCAGGGAGGGCCTCGAGATGGGCGAGGTAGAGAGTTCTGTTTTGCTCATAGAGTTCCGCGTCCTCGATGCCGGTGAGTTGGATCGGCAGGGGGGAAAGAAGGGCCGCGTAAATGGGGCCCGTGATGAGATTGTTCTCCAGGAGAGTTCTCGCCAGCAATTGTTTTTCCCGCGACGTGGGAATCGCCCGGCTCTGGGGGAGTTCGGTCGAGGTCCAGGCTCCCTCCAGCGCGACTTTATCAACCTGGAATCCGGTTCGCAAATGCTCGAGAATCGCCGCGATATTTTCTTGCGCGGTAAAGTGGGCGTGAACATCCTGAATTTGAATCAGAGTCCTTTCGCCCGCGCCTTTATAGCGCTCAATGACCTTTCCGGTTTCAGCGGAGACGGAAAGGCAATCAATAGAAAGCGGTTCCGTGGCCGTTAGAGTGGATGAGAATAAAAACGCTCCCGTAATTACCGCGGAGGCAAGGATGATTTTGGGATGCCGTTTCATACGATTTCTCCCCTAAAGTTTTAATAAAACAGAAGTGAAGAGCGCGCGTAGCAAGAAGAAAATAAAGCGCTGACACGGGTATAACCTAACCGAGAAATTCCAATCTATCAAGTTCAATGCTACGTTACGTCTGACCTTCAGAAAAATAGCAATTTATAGCACTGGGACACTAAGGCGATCTAAAGATTAAATACAAATACAAACTTTAATAAAGTCTTTTTTAATACCTTGAATTTTAAAGCAAGTGTGTTATTTTTCTTGGGTAAGTTTGTTCTTACCGAAGGTTCGATTGTTAATCCAATATATCCAATATACAGAAGACGCGCATGAGTTCTCTAAAAAAGCTCAATAAATTTCTGGCCGGATTGGTGGCTGTTACTTTCTTCGCGACCAACACTTTGACTCCTTCGCCGTTAGCCTTTGCCTCGGTTGAACCGGCGAACACGTCCCGATTCGCGGATTTCAAAATTCCTTCGGAATACGGCAAGGTCGTCGATTTTGCTCCCGCCCTGATTTCAGGAAATCTTCTTCGCGACTCTTCGTTTCATGGCCGTCAGAAGGATGATTCCCGGATTTTGATCCACATCCAGGAAGCCCATGCCAATTACGACGCACAGAACAACATCCGAAATCTTCTGAAATACCTCGCTCAAAATTACGGGGCAAAGCTGATTTTTCTTGAGGGGGCCGGAGGCAAACTTCAACCCGAACGCCTCAACTTTTTTCCGGATGATCCCGAATTGCAGAAAGCGGTGACCGAACGCCTGATGAAAGCCGGTGAATTGACGGGCGCGGAAGCCTTTCTGATCGAAAAATCGGGGGACGCGAATGTTCAGCCTTTAGCCTCGAACGTTTCCCGCTCCGAAGGGTGGGGCGTTGAAAACGTGGACGCGTACAGAAGCAACTGGGAGTTGTACAGATCTGTTTACCAAAAGCGTGAAACCGCGGACCGGTTTCTCGAAGATTTTTACCTCCAGTGGCGGAAACGGGCGAGTCGGGAGTTTGATAAAAACTTGCGCGACTTCATCCTCCGTTACGCGGAGTACGGAGAAACGAAAATTTCGCTCGAGGCATGGATCGAGACACTGAAGAGCGCGGCAATGGCTCACTTATTCCTTGATGTCCCGGCCGCGGAACAGCAGACGCCCGGGAAGCGTGGGACCATCGATGGCTCGGTCCCGTCGGCCGGCATGAAAATGCCGCTTGATTTGACGGACGTTCACGCCCAGGTTAACTGGCCCGCGCTGGTGCGGTACTTTCGCCTCAAGGAGGCTGGCAAGCGGATCGATGAAACGAAGGTTGAAATCGAGAAAGCCGGTTTTTTAAATGATATTTCCGCCGGAAACGGGCCGTTTGGCGATTCCCGCTCTCCGGCCCTGAAGGTGACAGATGAGGTTGAGGAAATATTTCGCTCCGCGAAAATCGGCAATTTGCCCGTCCACAAAACCCGTTTTGTTTTTGAGCGTCTTATGGATGTTCTTCCGGAGAATTTTTCTTTTGACGCCTACCCCAATCTCCGTCTTTACATTCAGCAGATCATCCTGACGTCCGAGATCGATTCCCGGATGCTTCAAAGCGAAATGAAAGAGCTTGCGAAGCGGATTCTTGAATCGCTCCTCAAGACGGATCGGGAGAAGGAACTCGTCACGGAACTTCGGGAATATCAGCTGTTAAAAAAACTTTTCCATCTGGAGTTGAGCCGGGATGAATACGAGCGGGAGGTGCGGCGAAACCTCACTCCGGAAAAGTTGGCCAGGCTGTCGGGCGCGGCGCGTGGCGACAAACGTCCGGCGGATGGAAAAACGGTGATGCCCGCTCCCAACTCCGCGCTGAACGTCCTGTTTTCTGAAGCGATCCGGTTTTACGACGGGGCGATTGACCGCGAAGAAAAAATGATGGAAAACGCCGGAAAGATTCTCGGGTCTCGTGGGGACAAGGCGGCGGTGCTTATTACCGGCGGTTTTCACACGGATGGTTTCAGGAAGCAGATCACGGAATCCGGTCATTCTTATATTGGGATTACGCCGAACATCGGGAGCGTTACCCGGGAAGAGGAAGAGAATTATCTCCGCGCGCTACTCGGGACCCGCGGAGAACAAGTCACGGAAAAAGCAATCATCCAGCGTTCCTCGTCAAATGTTCTTCCCGGTAATATCGTCGCTCCCCTGGCGGGGGATCCGGATTTTATGCGTCAGACACTCGGAGCCGACTATGCCGGAAATCGCCTTACCCATATCGGGAACCTGATTCGAGGAGTAATTTCCGCGTTACGTCCGGCTACAAGCGAAACCCTTTGGGCCCGCCTTGACCGAACGCTCCGCGATCTTCTTTCTCCGGCGGAAATGGCCGGAGCCCGTTCCGAAGCGCGAGGCGAGGACAAAAAGCTTAAGGATCAGTTTGAGGATCAGATTCAGAAGCACCAGAAGTTCATCGAGCAAAAAATAAACCTGTTTCAAAGAGATCCTGACGTTTCAAAAAAATATCTCCGTCCCAACATGGAAACTTTTCAGGCCGGTTTTTTTGAAATAGCGAGTTTTCTGCGAAGATCCCTGCGGGTCATTCGCGATATTGAGCCCCAAGTGAAACGGGTTTATGAAATGACGATGGACTGGCTACGGTCGATGCCGGATAATTTCTGGTCGCGCGAAGCGGCTCCCGGTGTAGCGGAAAAAACCGCAAAATCGGTTGGTATTTTGGCGGCGGCGTTGCGGCACTTGGACGAATACGGGTCCGCGATCACTCTTTTAGAAACTTTTATCCGGAAAACAAATATCCGGAACGATGTGTTCCTTCTGTCTCATCTCATGCTGGCCCATTCCAGCCTTGCCACCCGCTATTACGCTGAAAAAAGGACGTGGGATAGCCGGGCGGAGCACCTCAAGTCTTTAGAGTATTTCGCCCTTTTTCTCCCATTGGCGGAGATTAACGATTCGCTGGTGAGAATGTTATGGACGGTGAAAGGCACGACCTTGCCCGTGGTTTTTGCGATCGGGCGTAAAGATCCTGCCAGGGCCCAGGCAGTTATGGAAGCGCTTGAACGTGTTAACGCGGCCATACTCGAAGTGTTGGCCAGCTCGCCCAGATTGGACGCATCGATTAAAAGTTCTCTCTACGAGATACAAATAAGAATAACCGAGTATCTGACCTCTGAACAAAAGAAAAAAGAAACCACTGTATCTGTCCAGCCCCAGGAACACAAAAAAACGGAAACAGTAGTTGATCTGCCGGCACAGCAAACCTCTCAACCCCGCATTGACAAAAAGATCCGTTGGCAACAAGGGGAAGAAGAGCGCCGAAAAACCGGGGCATCCCGAATTCAGGGAGGGCAGAGATCGTTTCCGGGGGATGAAGCGGCCCCAAAACGCCGGGCTTTGGAGAAGGTGAAAGAGAAACTCCTCGGGTTACTGAAAGCGGGTTCGGAGGAGGATCGTGAACTCGGGAAACCCGGCCTCCAGGAAGAAATTACATCTTTAAACAAACCTCTCGGACAGGAAGCCGTTGAGGTTTTGTCAGACTTTTTGTGGCGGGTGGATGAGATGACCACGGAAGAACAGGTTTATCAGGTCATTGACGACGCGTTGGCCCGCTCAGCCCGTTCTGAAACAAGGCTCGTTTCCAAAGAAGGGCAAATCATATGGCCGTTTCAAAGCGTGATGCACATCGCTTGGGAAATGGCGCCTTTCGTGAAAAAGGGCGGTCTGGCGGATGTGATCGGTGAATTGCCTTTGGCGATGAAAAGAAAATATCCGGGGATCGATATAAACGTGATCATCCCGTATCACCGTGACATCAATCTCGGGGGTGTCGTGCCCGTTTCGGCCGGGACATTCCAGTATGAATCGCCCGAAGGTATTCAGTCCTGGGAAGCTTTCAAAATTGAACACCACGGGCTTACTGTCTTTTTGCTTCAGCGGCTTTCGACAGGGCATCAAAAATTCGCCCCGCTTTTCCAGAAAGGTTATCAGACGGACAATTTTTATGAGGGCGCCAATTTTTCCAAAGCCGCCGTTGAATTTATGGCGCAAAACAATATCCGGCCGGACATCATTCACCCGCATGACCAGACGGCGGCGCACGTGCCGGTGATTCTCCGGGATACGAGGGATGCCTTTTTTATGGAGTCCGCCGTGTTTTATACCGCGCACCATTTCGCGGGCGCTTATCAGGGAAAAGAAGATTTGGGCAGGGCACGATCGTATTTGATGGGCCTCGGCCTCAGCGCCAGGCTGTTTAGCGAGGGAGGGCCGGTTGTTTGGGGGGGGAAGTTTAATGCGTTGAGAGGCGCCTCACTTTATCCGGATATGGTTTCGACAGTGAGCGGCCACTTTGCCTGGGAAGCGGCCAACTCTGATCTCAGTGAAGGGCTTCAGCACGTTCTCAAGCCGCGTTACGTTGACACAAAAACATTTCTCGGGATCACGAACGCGATCGATAAAGTCATGTGGTCTTCCCGCAAGGGGGCCGGGATTCAGTTTCCGTTTGAAGCTTCGACGATGGAGGTCGGCAAGCGAGCCAACAAGGAATACCTCCAGGTAAAATACGGATTAAAGCGAGACGCTAACGCGCCTCTGCTTTCGTTCGTGAGCCGGTATGACCCGTGGGTGAAGGGGTTTGACATTGTACCGGCTGTGGTTGGGGAGCTTCTCAATAATTATGAAGAGTTGCAGGTTGTTTTCGCGGGAGCGGGGGATAAGGGTGTCGAGAATGCCCTGGCCGACTTAAAAAAAATCTATCCCGATCGCGTCTATGTCTCCCCGGGGTTTGTTGACGCGGACACAGTCCGGTTTATTTTGGCCGGTTCCGATTTTGTCGGAATGCCTTCAAGAATCGAACCCGCGGGACTTGTCCAGCAACAGGGCCTTCTGCTCGGCGCCGTTCCGATTGTGACGCGCGTCGGCGGGCTTGAGGAAACGGTTCACGATCCCTTCTTTACCCACGGGATTGGGGTGCAGACGGGTTTCAAGTCTAATTTAACGGATCATCTGGCCATGACTTTTTCCTGGGCGTGTGTGCGGGCGCTTGAAATGTTTAGAGCGAACAAGAATCTGTTAACACGGATCCGTCTGGACGGTCTGGACTCCGTGAGTTCCTGGGACGACCGGGTCGATGAATACTTTGAAGCCTATACAATCGCTCTGCGAAATCGCCAGCGATTTATACACCCCGGCAAGGCTCGTTCAGAAGTGAGATGGGACGACTCTCTGTGGGAAGGAATTCACGAACGAAACCCGAATTGGCAGAGAATGAATGCCATTTTAAGCAGTCTTCTGGTTCTCCGGAAGCAACTGAAGACCGAAAGCCTTCCGGCGGCAGAAGTTTTAGAAACTTCCTTCCGGTTTATTCAGAATCAGGGACTGACTGTTGAGAAAAAGGCGATACAGGAGCTCTTGGAGCGACTGACAAGGCTCGGGCTGATTCGCATGGCGGACTCGGTTGTCAGTCTGGCGGTTAGTCCCCGGGTCATAGCCGTCAAAGCCGATGACGCCTTCCACATCAAGTCGGAATTGGAAGAGTCTTTGCGGCAACTGATGACGGGCGGTGACGATTCGGTCCGGACTTTGAAAGAACTTCTTTTTGAGTATTCAAGAATAACGTCCTCCTGGCCCTTGTATCCCGTCGAGTCGCGGTGGCCGGTGCTTCGCGCGGTTGCATTGCTCGAACAGGATCAGCAAACGGCGCTCGTTCGGTTTTTGAACGAACATGAGAACGATTTTGGGACCGACGAGCTTGCAGATTCCATTCTCCTGATGCTAAACGGCAGAAAATCACTCGAAGGCTGGCTTCCCAAATACGCGCCTTATCTTATGGGACGCACCATTTATTATGATTCGCCGGAAATGGTTCTGCTGGCGGGGGGACTTGGCCGTGTCGGCCAGTTTCATACGGCTTCTGTTTCCCGCCTGCTCGACGGTCACGCCGAACTCGTGTTGCGAGAACCACTCTATCACTTCCGGTTGATCCAGGATCCGAGACACGAAAATCTCGAAATGGAAGAAGCGATTGATTATGAAAAAACTCCCAAACCCGTCCGAAATCTGAAACATTTCACGACATTCAATGTGTGGGTAAACGGCAGGCAGGTTGAGGCGAAGGTCCTGAGGGGGACCACGGACGAAGGCCTGGCGGTTTATCTGCTGGATGGGGGTGATTATCTCACCCGCTATCTGTATCGTTACGATCGGCCTGAAAAGAAATGGCCCTATTACTCGGAATTTGTGGAATTTTTCACACGATCCCTCGTGGAGCTGACCCGAATTCTTGAGGAGGAAAAGCGGGAGAAACAGGGAGAAAAATACAAAGGCTCCATTATGTGGCTGAATGACGGACAGCTTGGTCCCGCGGCGGCCTATAAGGCCATGATGGATCGTTTTACCCCGGCCCTGCGTTCCGTGTTTGTGTGGATGGTCACTCACACCTATCGAAACCGCGGGAGCGTTGATTACGGGAGGATGGGTTTTGGGACTTCTGTTTGGCACCGGCTTTTTAAGAATGACGCTTATCCGAACCCCAGCGATTCGACAAGCGCTGGCGTCCGCTCGGCCGACGGCGCCAGTGCCGTGGCCGCGGTCCACCGTCACGAGGTTGCTCCGCTGGATCCGGATTCAACCGTGGTCGCGATTACCAACGGCGATCGCCGCGAAATCTCAAGCTCTGTTTTTCGGAAAATTTTCAAAAATCTTTTTCCGGGGGAGGACCCAGAATTTATCACTGCGGAACAGATCGTTTCGGTCAAACGAGCCGCCAAGGAAAAACTCGAAGAGGAAATGCAGTGGGGGCTGAATCCGGACAAAATTGTGATTTCATACTCCGGAAGAATGGTGCAGGAGAAGGCGGGCCGTAGCCGTGCGTTCCACACCCAAAATCTTCGTGAGCTGGTGCGGCTCGGCGCACAGGTCATTATTTACGGAAATGTTCAGTCCAGCATAGAAAGCCGGGAGATGTTTGAAGAGCTGAGGCGCCTCTCGGATGAATTGAATGGAGTGGGTCCCGGAAAACTGATTGTTCGCACGGGCTGGAGCATTGAAGATCAAAGAAAGCTTCTTGCCGCGACCGATCTCCAGGTTCAGGATTCGGATCGTGACCGTTATCGAGGTACCGGAGCGGCTGAATATACGGAAGCGGACGTATCGGTCAACGGCGGTCTTCAGATGGGGCCGGCATGGCTTGAGGGCATTATCCAGAAACAGGGAATAGTGCTTGACCGTACCCGCCCCGGTTCGGGAAACACAATCATCCCCGCGAGCGACAACGTAACTCCGGATGCGGCGAATGATGATCCCGTAGCCTACATGAATGCCTTCAGGTGGGTTATCGATACTTTTAATAATGAGCGAATTCATTTGGCGTCTTACCAGGCGGCGTCCGTGCGCTTAAGCAGGGTTTTGAATTCTGATTTGCCGGCGGCCGAATACCTTCGTCAATTTGACCGGGGGGTTCGCAAAAAGGATGCGCTGAAGGAACTGGCCCGGCGGATCGCGGAAGCGAAGAAAGGGCCGGGTTTTCAGGCCGCGCTGGACGAGGCGCTTGAAAAAATAACCCGAATGGATCGTAACGAAGCTAAGGAGGAATTTGGCGCCAATAAACTTCCCGCGATTATGGCCGCGGTAACGATCCTGAAGCCGGAGCTGCTTGACCGAATCCGTTTGTGGAACGCCCGGGAGCATGAAGTTCTTTCTGCGTTGAAAAATCATCCGGAGATGAAAGATCTTTTTGAAAAGGGAATGAGGCGTTTTCATCCCATTGTGATGCGCGATGAGGAGCTTGCGGATGAAGACCGGCTGGCGGTTTCGTTGAGTCTGGGTGGCAGAAATCTGGTTATGGTCATGGATCTTGCTTTTAACAATTACAGCCAGGAAGAAGGAAAAACCTGGGGGCGGATTGGAGAGATAGAGTCTATTGTTTCCGACCCAGGGGCGCATTACCGGGTTTTTGACTGGTCGTTGGATCCGGGAGAGAAGGTAGCCTATCCCAGCGAACACTTCGGGCAGAAAATGATGAGCGACTGGATGGTCGGCATTCCCGTTCGGGACAGAGAGCGCGACCGCAACGGTTTACCACAACGGGGCAAAAGTTACCAGGCCCTTAGCGTGTCTGTCGTCCGTTCGGAGGCGAGGGCATCACAGCTGGATTTGCCGGGCCTGCCTTTGGAGATGGAGGCTTTGGCTGAGCGCTCCGTGACGTTTATCGACAGGGATATGAGCGTGGAAACCGTCGCCGAGCGTATTCAAAATAACCAGGTCATTTATCTGGCGCCTCCGCTTGAGGTGGGCTATGACTACGGAAAATATGAAGAACAGCTGATCCAGATGGCGGTCACAAAGATCGGTCCGGCGCTCGAAAGAGTTCGCCGCCATGAGGCGGGCATAAGAAAGCCTTACGAGCGAAAAGTTTTTATCCTTCGCGGCATGGTTGACCCCGGCACTTCAAAAGCCGTTTACGACGCCATTAAATGGAACGCCCATCCGCCCAAGGGCGATGATTATGATTTTGACCTCGTGTTCCAACCGGATTTTACGTTTCTGGACGCGCGGACGGAAAAAACCGAAGAACCCATTGTGGTTTTTGGCGTGATGGGGGAAGACGACGGAAAGGACGCCGCTTTTCAGGCGGCCACGAAAACAGTCCTGGACCGGATTTTCGGGCAGTTCTATCAGGGGAAAAAGATTCAGTACATGCGCATTCGTAGCGCCGAGATGTCCAAGGAAATGCTCATCATTTACCTGGGGGCTAAACTGGCCCACTTTGACGATGTGGCCGAGCTTTCCCGGGCTTACGGGGCCGACTTAAGCGCCGCCGCGTTCGGGGCCGGCCTTGATAAACGCATCCGCACCATTTTCACGAACCCCTCCTTGGGGTTTGGCGGCAGGCTCTTTGTCTACTTGCATTGGATCTACGCCCAGCGACTTTATAAAGCGGCCGCGGAACTCGAAGGGCAGACGCACCAGAAACTGAATGACCGGAAAATGGAAATCGAACAAAAAATCCGTTCCGCGGTCGAGCGGCTGGAGCGCGGCGAAAACATCACGGAGATCGTCAAGGATTTGCCGCCGCAACTTCATCTGCTCTTTACCATAAAGACGATTTTGAAGATCAATAAACAGAATATTCTGGATTTCCTTCGGTCGATAGAACGCGCTTATGAAAGCATGTATGGGAATGGGTCCCTGCGCGGAAAGAAAGTGACGCTCTTAGGCGTTGGTTACAGTTCTCAAAGTGGGCAGATCACCGCCTCACCGGCCCTGCTCCTTATCGAACGGTTGATCATCGATGAGGGGATCAGCGAGTTTGTGATCGCGGACCCTGACGTGAAAGCCGCTTTTATGAAATGGGTGGAAGAAAAGCGCGGGGAAAATCCGCGCTTTAACGCCGTGAAATTTGAATTCACCGATAATATTTATGACGCCGCGAAGGTTTCGGATCTAACGATCATTCCGACAGATTCCAACAAAGCCCTCCGGGATATCGATATCAAACGTTTGGGCGACGCGCTTCAGGGCCGCCCCGTGTTTGACGGCATGAATATTTTCGGACTCCGGGCCGACGGCACTTACCGGTATAAACTGGAAGACGTACGCGATGCCGGCATCAACCTCGTGGGGGTCGGCCGGTTACCGCTTGGACCCGAATTGGACGCTCAAACCGGCTATCGGCTTGGGGACAGTGTTGTGGTCCGTGATGTTGCCGGATACCGGCAGGTTCTCCAGGAAAGAGGCGGGTCTGTTACAGCGCAACAAAAGTCGGTGACTGTGATTGGAGGCGGGTATGTGGGGCTTGTGACGGCCGCCAATCTGGCAGGGCTCGGTCACAGGGTTCGTGTGGTGGACATCAAAGCCAAGCAAAAAGAAATGGATGCCCTGAACGGCCCAGAAACCGCCGTTCCCATCTATGAACCGGGTCTTCGCGAAATGATCATTGATGGGAAGGCGAAGGGTTTGATCACGTTCTCGACGGACCTTGAGCCGGCGGTCCAGACGGCTTCGATTGTTTATCTTGCGGTGGGGACTCCCGCGCAGGATACTGGCGAAGTTGATTTGAAATATATCCTGCAAGCATCCGGGGATATCGGGGACGCGATCAAAAAACATGGCGGAGCGAAAACGCTTGTCGTTAAATCTACCGTGACGCCGGACACCTTCAGGAAAATGGACGAGACGCTTGCCGCGAAAGGGCTTAAACTCGGGAAAGATTACGCCTTGGTCAGCAATCCCGAATTCCTTCGCGAAGGCCAGGCCATTCAGGACGTGACCCAACCCGACCGCACGGTCCTTGGTTTCTACGCGGCCATGAGTCTGGAAGACCGTAAACGCGCGGAAAAAGAAATTCTCGAGCTGTGGTATCCCTTGATGCTGAAAAAAGAACACACGATCCTTTTGACGGATACCGCGAGCTCGACCATTGTCAAGTACTTGGCGAACAGTTTTCTGGCCATTTCTATCACGCTTTCCAATCTTTTTTCCTCCGCCGCGGAAGCGGATTTCGCCGATTTTATGGAGGTTCGTATGCCGTTTAAGGCCGATGACCGGATCGGTGGCAACGCGTTCCTGAATGCCGGGGTCGGATACGGCGGGTCTTGCTTCCCCAAAGATGTTTTGGCTCTCAACTTCAGCTCCAAGGACGCGACAGGACATGTGCTTCCCCTGATCGATATCGCGACGGGCTTTAATGAATATTTTAAAACGGCAGTGGTGGCACGCACGGTCGAAAGCGTTGCCCGGTTCCCGCAAGCCGCCCGGCCGCTGGAGGGGAAAAGCGTCATTATGCTCGGCATGGCCTTCAAGGCGGACACCGATGATATGCGCGAAGCTTCAAGCGCGTCCGTTCTTCATGAATTACTTGTCAGGGGCGCGACGCAAGTACGCCTTCACGATCCGATCCTTTCCCTGCCGAATGTCCCACCGAGGGAAGTTATCCTGGATCATTTTCTGGATACTCTTTACAAGATCTTCCGGGACGGGGAAGAATTTCAGAAGGCTTATCAGCAACATAAGGCCCTTTTGATTGCCCGGGGGGAACCGGTGGACGGCGAAGAGAAGAACTATTTCAAGAGGACTTATTTCCCGGAGAAATTCATTAAGACCGGACGCGTGGTATTTGAGCCGGATCTTGGCAAGCTGGGAAAGGCGGACATCGTTTTTCTCGTGACGGAATGGCGCCAGTACAAAGGACTTGACCTTTCCCGGTTCAAACAGACAGACCGGAAACTTTGGGTGGTCGACGGACGGAATCTTTTCTACGACCGTCGTGACGAGATCAGCCAGTTTGCCGAGTATCGCGGCATCGGGACGGCCTTTTTCGGCCCCCGTTCTGAAGCGCGTGAGGCCTTTGCCGAAGTTGGCAGGATGATTACGACTAAAAAACTTAGGCTTCCGAAATGGGTTGGAGATTACTCGAAGGCCACGCGGAATCGTGTGTTTGCAACCCCCGAAGAACGGATGAGTGTCGCCGTGGAGCTTTCGCGGCTTAATGTGGAAAATGGGACTGGCGGGCCTTTCGGGGCGGTGGTCTTTGACCGGAAGTCCGGAAAGATTTTTTCGATGGGTGTGAATCTGGTGGTTCCGGAAAATGCCTCTTTTGCGCACGCGGAAATGGTGGCCTTGACCCTGGCCCAGGAACGTTTGAAAAATTTTAGTCTTGATCATGACGGAAGGGAGTTTGAACTGGTGACGAGTTCTCAACCCTGCGCGATGTGTTTCGGGGCGATCCCGTGGTCTGGAGTCAAAGGGGTCGTGGTGGGCGCTCGAGGGGAGGATGTTGAAACGATCACGGGTTTTGATGAGGGGCCAATCCATCCTGAATGGGATAAAGAGCTTTTGCGGCGAGGGATTGACGTAACACGTGATATTCTCAGGGATGAGGCGATCGAGGTTCTCCACGCTTATGTGCGAAAGGAAGGAACGATTTATAACGGCAAGGCTGAATCTGAAAAATCAGTACGTTCGGAAACGCGCGTCTATTCAGGCCTCGAGTTTCAACAGATTCCTGAAATGAATTATGAGGAATTTTTGGCCTGGTACGAAACGCAAAGCAAGGCTTCGCGGACCGCGATGGAAAATCTGACTGTCGAAATCATGCAAGGGATCGCGCCGCTTCTGGCCAACCGGTTTAAAGTCATCGAGGATATGGCCGGTAAATTCATCCTGAATTCTGAATCGATGCGATTGTTGCGCGAGAAGATTGAAGCGGATCGTTTTGAGGTTGCCCGAAAAATTCTTGGAGTGAAAACAGTCGAAGGGTATGACGCGCTTGTTCTGACCAAAGAACTGGCGCTTGACCGCAAAGGGCTTTTCGCGATCCAGAAGGTTTTTGGTGGCATGCCGGTGATTATTTTGGCGGATGAATCCGGTCTCAGCGATCTGGACCGCGATTTCATTTCCCGGATCCCCGAGGCGAGCCGGCCCGTTTTTCTGTCCGCCGCCCTGCTGAAAAACCCCGGTGATCTTTCCGAAGCGGTGAGAAAATCCCTGAGGAGGAAAAGTAGCGGGCGCATGATGAGCCTGAAGGCCATGGCCGGCACCACCGATGCGATGGCAACCCTCTTGAAACGACAGCTCAAGGATGAAGTGGTGATCCTGACGACGAGCATGTTTGAAAACTTCTTGAGCGTTGCCGGCGTGGGCGGTCTTGTGGAACAGATGCAGGCCGAGTACCTCGCGATTGTCCGTTCCGCGTAAGACCGGTCCCTTCTCCCGGTTTTCAAATACTCTTTTTGCGCTGTACTCTCTTCGGTGAGATCCTTACAATAAGGCCATGAATTACTGGATAAAATGGTTTCTCCCCGGCGTCTTGTTTATCGTCACCGCTTTTTGGGCGGGGACTCTTCCCAGTCTCGTCTTCGCGCTCGCTGGTTTTCTTTCGTTTTTTACGATCGGGGTTACCCTCATCATCGAAGGTCGCAAAAGAAATAAAAAACAATCGGATCCCGGGTAAATTTTTAAGCCACAATCCGCGTTTTTCAGTCGAAAGGGATTTAAAAATGAATTATTTCCAGGCGTTGAGTCTGATCATGGGAACCGGGATGCTCGTGGGCGGGCTTTGGGTTGTGTTTCGCCCGGGAGCCTGGCAAAAGTTGGTCTTCCGGGTGATGAGCGAAAAAAGACCGGACTGGGTTCTCGGCGTCAATGCCGCGTGGACACTGCTAGTTCTTTTTACCTGGGGAATGTTTTTCGGGGAGATGGCCCTGGCCTCTTTTGTGGTGACGTTCGTCATGTCCCTGACGCTTCTTAAAGTTTTGGGGAGCGTTTTTTTCTGGAAGCAGTACCGGGAAGCGGCCCTGACGCTGTTCAGGGAGCCGTTGGCCATGAGGACTGTCATGGTCTCGACCGCCGCGATCGGCTTCGCGCTTCTGAGCCTTGGGCTCATGGTTTGAAACCGGGCGCCACGGGATTTTTTTTAAAAAACGTCCGGCAATCCTTGAACAGTATCGGAAACAAGACCCCATAAAGAGCCGCACAAAAACAGGAATTTATGGTATCATGCGGCCCCTTCCGGGTTGCCCCCGAAGAAACCTCGGCCAGCGGGATAAAAACTTAAAGGGCGATTATCTCACGCAAGATTTCGCGGAAAGGGCGGGCGGGGATTTTTTGTGTCGGGGCCTTATGATGTTTTAAATCCTGCAAGTTTGCTTGCAAGTTTTGAGGATTGTTCAGGACCATGGAAATATTTTTTTACGCTCAAATTCTCCTCCATTTATTAGGGGGAGGAGTGGGTTTTTTGTTCAATCCGCGCGGCGCGCACGCGAGCAGGGCGACGCACGGGATAGCCGTTTTGGCGAGTCTCGCGGGCGTTGTCTTTTCGGGCAATATTCTTTTGACGGGACATGGCTGGTTTCATGAATGGCGGGGCAGTCTGCCGGTCGGCCCCTTAAGTTTATCCGCGGATCCCTTTTCCGCTCTTTTTATTTTGATCATATCACTCCTTTCTCTCGCGGCCTCTGTTTTTGCCATCGGTTATGTCCGGGAATACCAAGGCAGGAAAAATATCGCCTCGTTGGGTCTTTTTTACCACGCGTTTATTCTCGCGATGTTGCTTGTTGTCACCGTTCAAAACGCGTTCTACTTTCTTCTTTTTTGGGAGCTTATGTCCCTCGCCTCTTATTTTCTTGTGATCTTTGAACACGAAAAACAGGAAGCGCGTTCCGCCGGAACCCTCTATCTGGTCATGACGCATATTGGTACCGCGTTCATCGGAACCGCCTTCTGGCTTCTTTTCATGCATAGCGGTTCTTACGAGTTCCAGGCCTTCAGGGAATCGGCCGCTGCACTTCCCTTGGGTCTCAAGAACGTTATTTTTTTTGCCGCGCTTATCGGGTTTGGGACCAAAGCGGGCGTGATTCCTCTCCACGTCTGGTTGCCGCGGGCTCATCCCCAGGCGCCCAGCCATGTGTCGGCGCTGATGTCGGGGGTTATGATCAAGATGGCGATTTACGGCCTTTGGATATTTCTTTTCAGCTTTTTGGGAGAAGGTCCGGGATGGTGGGGACCGGTCGTTCTTGGGGTCGCTATTCTTTCGACGTTTGGGGGAGTCCTTTACGCTCTCATGGAAAATGATCTAAAAAAACTGCTTGCCTTCTCCAGTATCGAAAATATCGGCATTGTCCTTCTGGGCATCGGAATGGCCCTCGTTTTTTCCTCGGCTGATCAGCCGCTCTACAAGGGTTTTGCCCTGATCGCGGCCCTGTATCACGTAATTAACCATGCCATGTTTAAAGGACTTCTGTTTCTCGGCGCGGGGTCGGTGCTGTCAACGACCCATACGGGAAATATAGAAAATCTTGGGGGGCTTATTCGCACGATGCCCTGGACCGCGGCCGGTTTTTTGGTCGGAGCCGTGGCGATTTCCGCGCTTCCGCCGTTGAATGGTTTTGTCAGTGAATGGCTTATTTTTATCTCGCTTCTTTTGGGGTTTGAAAGCGCGGAAGTGACTTTTCATTTTTTTTCGCCGCTACTGGCCGCTCTCCTCGGTTTGGCGGGCGCGTTGGTCGCGACCTGTTTCGTGAAGGCTTTTGGTATCAGCTTTTTGGGTCAACCGCGATCTCATCATGCGGCTGAATCGCGTGAATCGGGAATGTCGATGCTACTGGGAATGGGGATCCTCGCGGCAACTTGTCTGGGTCTTGCTCTGGGAGCTCCCTGGGTTTTTAGGATCCTGGGGGAAACGGTCGAGACGTCTTCCGGGGGGTTTTTTTCGATGGAAGTTTTTGTTCAGAAGATTTTTTTCCTGTCTCCTTCCGGTTTCGAGGCCGGTCGTTTTTCTCCTTTGATCATCGCTCTTGTCATCACGGTTTTGCTTTTGGGGATCGTTCTTCTGCTCCGCCTCTTTTTCGGGAAAGCATCAATCCGGACGGGCCCAAGCTGGGATTGCGGCATGCCGGGCCTTGCGCCCCGAATGCAATATACGTCGACGGGTTTTTCCCAGCCATTTCGCCGAATCCTTTCTTTTCTTTATCAGCCCACGCGTCGGGTGGAGCTGGAGGATGAAGGGATGAAAATCCTGAGGACCGCGCAACGCTTTGAGTCGAGGATTACCCAGCACGTGGATGAATGGGTCTATCAACCGTTGATTGAACTTGTCGGCCGGCTTTCACGGAAGGTGAAATATATCCAGACCGGACATATTCAGCTTTATTTGAGTTATATTTTTGTCACGCTGATTCTCCTGCTCCTGTTTTTCGGAGGACGCGCCTGATGCCAGCGATCATTTTGTCCCTTTTCCAGGTAATATTCCTGATGGTTTTGGCGCCCGCGGTGAGCTGGTTCATCAAGAGGATGAAAGCGGCCTCGCAAAATCGCAGAGGGCCTACTCTGGTACAGGTTTATTCGGACCTCGGAAAATTGTTCCGGAAGGATATGGTGATTTCGGAGACCGCGTCCTGGATTTTTCATCTCATGCCGTTTGTGCTTTTTGCTTCCACGGTAGCCGCGGCCCTGATCGTTCCGGTTTTGGGAAATCACGCCTTGTTGGGTTTTATGGGGGACGCCATCCTCTTTGTTTATCTTTTCGCGCTGGGCCGTTTTTTTCTGGCGCTCGCGGCGCTGGACGCTGGGACGACGTTTGGCGGGATGGGCTCGAGCCGGGAAATGACCCTTTCGTCTCTTGCCGAACCGGCCATGCTCCTCGCCTTCTTCTCATTAGGCTTTCGATCTCACACCCTGTCCCTGGGCGGAATGGTTTCATATTTCGCCGGGGCGGAGCCTTTCCAGGTGCTGTTTTTTACGAGCCTTGCTTTTGGCGCGCTTTTGATCGTGACCATCGCGGAAAGCGGAAGGATTCCGGTCGATAATCCCGCCACGCACCTGGAGCTGACCATGATTCATGAAGCGATGATTCTGGAGTATTCCGGGAGGTACCTCGCCCTGATTGAATGGGGGCATCAGATCAAACAACTGGTGTTTTTGACTCTTCTCGCGAATCTTTTTCTCCCCTGGGGAATCGCCGGCTCGTGGAGTTTCCCCGCGCTGGGGTTAGCGCTTATTCTCTATCTCGCCAAAGTTTTTTTTCTGGCGTTTGTCATTGGGTGGATTGAAATTCATTTGGCGAAATTGCGTCTTTTCAGAGTACCGGACTTTTTGTCGGTGGCGTTTGTTCTGGCGATTTTGTCGCTGTTGGGACAAATGATTGTCGGGAGGGGTGTATGACCACGGAGACTCTGGCGTCCCTGATCCATTTTCTCGGCATCCTTCTTTTAATCTCTTCGTTCTGGATTCTCACTTCTTCCCAGATCAGGACGTCGATCCGCGCCTATGCCGCGCATTCTTTTTTCCTCGCGCTCATTACCGGGGTGATCGCGATCGCGAATCACATTGAACACCTGCTGATTTCGGCGATTTTAACCTTCGGCCTGAAGGCCATTGTCATTCCGCATGTTTTTTTCAGGATGATCCGGCGGCTCGGGATCCGTAAAGAAGTCGAAAGTTACGTCAATATTCCTTTTACGCTTCTTCTGGCCGTCCTGCTGGTGTTTGTTTCTTTTTATGTCACGCGGGACGGCAGTTTTCTGAAACCGGTCGCCTTTGGCGAATGTATCCCTTTGGCGATCGCGACCGTTTTTTTCGGAATGTTGATGATGACGACCCGGAAAAAAGCCATCAGCCAGATCCTTGGATTGCTTTTGATCGAAAACGGTCTTTTTTTAATGGCGGTGACGATGACCTTCGGGATGCCGCTTTTGGTCGAAATGGGGATCTTTTTCGACTTGCTGGTGGCGGTCATGATCATGGGTGTTTTTATTTTCAAAATCCGCGATGCTTTTGAAAGCATCGACACGGACGAAATGACCGGTTTGAAAGGATGATGTGATGACGATCGAGAAGGTATTGGGGACGCCCCTTGTTTTTGCCTTTCTTTGCCTGATCCCGTGTTCCAAAAGGATGACCCGCGTGATTTTTACGGCGGGGGCGATCCTGGCGGCCCTCGGGGCCTGGAGTTTTGTTTTTGGAGTGTCCGGATCGCCCCGTGTGTTCGCGTTCGGCGGCAATCTCATGATGGATTCACTTTCCGCGGTGTTTGTGCTTTTGATCACGGGCGTGGGAGTGCTTTCGTCAGCGTACGCCGGAGGGTATCTTTTCAGGGACGGCGAGACGGCTATTCCTTCCGTGAAACTCCGCCGCTACGCCTTCTTTTTTCATCTCTTTCTCTTCACCATGCTTTTGACTGTTTTTTCCAATAATCTCGGAATTATGTGGATCGCGATTGAAGGGACGACTCTGGCCTCCGCTTTTCTGGTCAACACGGATGACAAAAAAAGTTCAATTGAAGCGGCCTGGAAGTACCTCATTATTTGCAGTGTCGGTATTTCGCTCGCGTTTTTTGGAGTGATCCTGGCTTATTATTCGGCGGTCGCCCGGACGGCAGTGGGAGAAAGCGGTTTGTTACTAAACTGGACTTTTTTGCTGGAGAACGCCCGTCAGCTGGACCCTAAAATTATCCAGCTCGCGTTCATTTTTGTGCTCGTGGGTTACGGCACCAAGGCGGGCCTCGCGCCTTTCCATTCCTGGCTTCCCGATGCCCACAGTCAGGCTCCGGCGCCCGTGAGCGCGCTACTTTCCGGCGTGCTTTTGAGTTGCGCGGTCCTGGGTATTTTGCGATTTCATATATTGACCACGGCGGCGACAGGCTCGAACTTTTCGGGGACGCTACTCGTTGTGTTCGGGGTTTTTTCGGTGATGATCGCGGCGCCGTTTATTTTGGAACAAAAGGATTACAAGCGGATGCTGGCTTATTCCAGCGTTGAGCACATGGGTCTCGCGGCGGTGGGGCTTGGTTTCGGGAGCGCGATCGGAATTTACGGGGCCCTGCTTCATATTGTCAACCACGCGTTCACCAAGTCCCTCCTTTTTTTCACCACGGGACATATTCTTTATCTGTTTCAGACCAAGGAAATCAGCCAGGTGAAAGGAATTTTCCGGCGGAGCCCGTTTCTGGGGGCTATTTTCTTCGCCGCCACTCTGGCGATTGCCGGGATGCCTCCTTTCAATATTTTTGTCAGTGAGTTTTTAATTTTGAGCGCGGGATTTCAGGCGAAGAAATTCGTGGCCTGCGGAATTCTCCTGGTGCTGTTGTCTCTCGTCTTTATCGGTTTTTTAAAGCATTCTAATCAAATGACGTTCGGCGAATCTGAAAAAGTTCCGGTGAAACCTAAAAGTCTCGTGATGAACGGGGTGCTCCTGGTGGGAATGGTCCTGATTCTCATGATGGGTTTTTATATTCCGGGGCCGCTCCAGCATTTACTTCAGGAAGCAAGCCGCGTGGCGGCGGGGGGCGCCTCTTTATGAAGACGGTCATCGACGGGCTCAAAGAGAAATTCGGAGACAAGATTCACAAGGTCTGGGACGGGTGCGGGAAGCAGGTGCATGTTAGCGTGGACCGGGTGTTTCTTCTTGAGATCGTGGCGTTTCTCGTGAGGGATCACGAGCTGCGCTTTTTATTTTTGGCCGGTTCCGATACGAGGCGTGAGACCGGAGCCTTTACGATCGATTACGTCTTTTCGCGCAGTTCTCAAGACAAGTTTTTGATTTTGCAAACCAGGATTGAAGAGAAAGAGCCGAGGTTCCCTTCGCTGACCCATTTTTTACCGCAAGCCAACTGGCAGGAAAGGGAAGTCCAGGATCTCCTGGGGCTGGAGCCGATCGGGCATCCGGACCCCCGACGCCTAGTCCTTCACGAAGATTGGCCCCAGGGCGTGTTCCCGCTGAGGAAGGATTTTGAATGTTCTTCAAAAATACCGAGAGTGGCGGGGGATTATGTTTTTGACCGGGTCGAGGGCGAGGGAATTTTTGAGATCCCCGTTGGTCCTGTTCATGCCGGTATTATCGAGCCGGGGCATTTCCGTTTTTCAGTGATGGGGGAAAGCGTTATTAAACTGGAGATCCGTCATTTTTACACGCATAAGGGAACCGAGAAATCCGGAGAGGGGAAAAGTCCGGAGCATCTTATCTGTCTCGCCGAAAGAATTTCGGGGGATAATTCGGTGGCGCACGCGGTGGCTTGCGCGCAGGCCCTTGAGGTTTTGGGAGGCATGGAAGTTCCGTTGAGGGCCCAGATGATTCGCGTGATATATCTTGAACTGGAGCGTTTGCACAATCACATGAGCGACATCGCGGGAATTTCACTGGATGCCGCCTTCAGCTTTGGCGCCAGCCAGCTGATGAGGCTTAAAGAATCTCTTCTGAATTTGAATGAACGGTTAACGGGAACACGGCTTTTGCGGTCGGCGGTTATTTTGGGAGGGGTTTGCCGGGACATTTCTGAAGCCGAAAAGGGCTGGCTGATCGAGACTATTAAAAAAAGCGAAGAGGATTTTGACGAAATCGTGAAAATTCTCGGCCAGGTGGATTCCCTGATCGACCGGGCCGAAACGACCGGCCAGATAAAAAAAGAAATCGCGGAAACGCTTGGCGCCGTCGGTCCTGTCGCGAGGGCTTCCGGGGTGGATCGGGATTTGCGACGGGATCATCCTTACGCGGCGTACAGGGATTTTTCGTTCAAGGTGCCGGTTTTTACGGGGGGAGATGTTGAGAGTCGGATGAACGTGAAAATCCAGGAGGCTTACGAATCATTCAAAATGATTTGTGACGCCCTTGCTTCAATGCCCCCGGGGCCCGTGCGCGGCGCGTTAAAACCGCTCGCGCGATCCCGGGCCGCGATCGGGTATGTCGAATCTCCGCGAGGGGAATGTTTCCACTGGATCTTGACCGACAAACACGGAATGATTTCCCGATGGAAGGTTCAGTCTCCGTCGTTTTCGAACTGGCCCCTGATCGAATACGCTGTTCTGGAAAATATCGTGCCGGATTTCCCGCTGATCAACAAGAGTATGAACCTGTCTTATTCCGGGAATGACCGGTGAATATCAGATTTTGAGAGGAATTTTATGTTTAGGATCCTGAGGAAAAATATCAAAACGAAAGTGGTTCGGCCGACCCCGGAAACCTTTTCCCGCGAGCTCCAGGAAAATTCTCGGGGGGTGCCCGAAATTGATTTCAGTAAATGCACGGGATGCGGAAAATGCGTTCTAGCGTGTCCGACCCAAGCCTTAAAAATGACGGATTGTCCGGAAGAAGATCGGCGGTCTTTCCTTTTGTCCCGCGGGAGCTGTATTTTTTGCGGTCTCTGTGAATCGGCCTGTCCCCACCAAGCGATCGCGTTTTCGGGAGCGTGTAATCTTGCCGCTTCCACTAAAGCGGAGTTAAACAAAAAGGCGACCTTTCCTTTGTCTGTTTGCCGCAAAGACGCGGCTTTTGTGGCTGGCGCGGCTCACCCGGGTCAGGAAAAAACGGGTGAGGCCCCTGATTTTTCCCGGGGCGCTTTTTTTGACCGGCTTACCGTGGAAGAGAGCGGATTAAAATTGAAAAATAAAATTCAAAGCCTTTTCGGCCGGTCCCTTCATATCCGGGAAGTGGACGCGGGGTCCTGCAACGGCTGTGAGGTCGAGGTCTCGAATCTTTCCAACCCGATTTATGATGTTGAGCGTTTTGGAATCCATTTCGTCGCTTCCCCAAGGCACGCGGACATGATTCTTGTGACCGGGCCCGTGACGCGGGCGATGGAACTCGCGCTCGTGAAGACTTATGAAGCGATGCCGTCGCCAAGGTTGGTCGTGGCCTGCGGAACCTGCGCCATTTCTGGCGGAATTTTTCAGGATAGCTACTCGGTGACGGGAGGCGTGGATCACGCGGTTCCCGTGGATCTTTACATTCCGGGTTGCCCGCCTCATCCCCTTGCCATTATCCATGGGATTTTGACATTGCTGGACAAGGTTCCTCACGACAAGAAATGAAGTGACGGATCGCGGGAGAAACAATCCTTTTTACAAGCGTTCTTGAGCGGTTTGTCCCTGCCAGTCTTGCTGGACCGATGGCCCTGTTCTTTTCTTCCTCTTGCGGCCCCGTTCTTCAGCGCGCCCATCATTAAAAAATTATGTCGTTTGTGGAAAGGTGCGGCGCTGGCAAAGTGAAGGGACCATCATCACGCGAAGCGGAAGCGTCCGTGCCTTGGTGACCGGAATCTGACGAGGGTATCATTCATTATGGACAAAGGCTTGTATATTCACATCCCGTTTTGTGGATCGAAATGCCATTATTGCAATTTTATTTCCGTGCCAAATCCTGACCCGGAAATCCGAAGTCGATTTTTCCGGTGTCTCTTTTCCGAAATAAACTGGGCACAACGGCAATATGGGACACTAGAATTTGACACGCTTTATCTGGGGGGAGGAACGCCGTCCCTTTTGACGACCGATGAAATGGCCGGGCTTCTTGAAAAAATTCGCGAACACTTCAAGTTCCGGCCGGACGCGGAAGTGACTTGCGAGTGGAATCCGGGCGATCGGCGCTTGCCTGGTGGGGAGGACGACCCGGCGCGCGCCAAAACGTTTTCCTCGTTGGGAATTAACCGGATAAGCCTGGGAGCCCAGACGTTTGACGACTCGTTACTCGCGAGATTGGGTCGCCGGCATACGTCGCGCGATACAATCCTCACGATCGAAAGAATTCGAAACGCGGGCCTCTCGAATATCAGTCTGGACCTCATGCTCCGGATCCCCGGTCAGACGGCGGAGGATTTTCGAAAGTCGATCGAGAAAGCTGTGGAGCTTGGAGTTTCCCAGATTTCCCTGTACGATCTGGAGATCCACGCGGGAACGGTTTTCGGACGGCTTGACCGTGACAAAAAGCTGGATCTTCCGGATGAGCGCGTTCACGCCGCGATGTATGAATTAGCCTGCCACCGGTTGCCGAACGCGGGGTATCAGCATTATGAGATCTCGAATTTCGCGAAACCACCGAGCGAACGCCATCCGGAGGGGTTTTTCTCCAGGCACAATCTTGTCTAC